>Ga0233431_1003751_pt1 | contig 17527 bp, 16 predicted proteins | sample SI_118_April2016_FD_179867 | JGI IMG/M metagenome (GOLD analysis project Ga0233431, IMG submission 179867) | Seawater microbial communities from Saanich Inlet, British Columbia, Canada - SI_118_April2016_200_MG | ecosystem: Environmental > Aquatic > Marine > Inlet | place: Canada: British... | reverse complement strand
GAAATAACCAATGAATTAGGAATAGATCCAGAAAATCCAGGATCGCTGGACCAAAAAATAGATTTATACTTAGACGACGAATTATACAGTTCGTTATCAATTTCAAAAGATTTGAAAGGCTCAGAAACAACACAGATTTCAATTAGTGGTTCTGGAACAGGCTCAACAAATCAAGAGGCCTTAGAAAATACTCAAAATGAAATGAAGCAATTACAGACAGTTTTAAAAACAGGAAGTTTACCTTTCAAATTAGAAATAGAAAAATTAGATACTATTTCTCCATTATTGGGTCAAAAGTTCATAAGAACAATCTTCATAACAGGATTATCTGTTATTTTTGCAGTAGGATTAATTGTTTTATTAAGATACAGAAAATTCAAATTATCTTTCGCAGTTTTATTAACAAGCTTATCAGAAGTAATGATTATTTTAGGAATATCTGCATTATTTAGAGTAAATCTTGATCTACCAGCTATAGCAGGAATTATTGCAGCCATAGGAACTGGTGTGGACTCACAAATTATTATTTTAGACGAATCTCAAATGAGTCAAATTCTTTCCCTTAAACAAAGAATAAAAAATGCACTATTTATTATTTTAGGAACATATTTTACAACATTATTTGCTCTTTCTCCGCTATATTGGGCTGGAGGAGGATTATTAAAAGGATTTGTGATTACAACAATAATTGGTATTAGTGCGGGAGTTCTAATTACGAGACCAGCATTCTCAGAAATTGTAAAGAGGATATTGAAGGATTAAGAATCCATGATAAAATGTTTGATGTATTTTTTTATGAAACTTTTGAAGAAGAAGAAAAATTATTAAGAGAACTTTTACCTAAAGAGATTCAAGCAGGATTTACAAAAAAAACAATACAAGAAGAAATCCACGAAACCCCAATCTCAAAAATAATTTCTATAAGAACTCAATCAAAAATTCCTTCGGACTGGAAAAATCAAATTAGTTCTATTTTAACAAGAAGCACAGGATACGATCATATAAACCATCTTAAAAATGATTTAGTTTGTGGATACCTTCCAAAATATTGTAATCAAGCCGTTGCTGAACATGCAATTATGATGGTTTTTTGTCTTTTAAAAAATTTAAAAAAACAAATGATTCATTTTAGCTCTTTTAATCGGGATAATTTAACTGGTTTTGAACTCAAAGATAAAAAAATCATTATTTTTGGAATTGGTAAAATAGGCTACGAAATTTATAAAATTACAAAAGCATTAGGTATGGAGGTTTATGGAGTAGATTTAGAAAAAAAATATGAAGATGTTAATTATATTTCAAAAGAAGAAGGATTAAAAATTGCAGACATAATTATTTGTGCAATGAATTTAACTTCAGATAATTTTCAATATTTTAATTATAATATTTTAAAAAATTCAAAAAAAGGTATTATTTTTATTAATATTGCTCGGGGAGAAATGTCCCCATTAGGAGATTTAATTAGATTATTGGAAGAAAAACATTTATCAGCATTAGCATTAGATACTTATGATAATGAAGCTCATATGGCAGAAAAAATTAAAACAAAAGGATTAGAATTCCAAGAATTAAAACTTATCTCAAAATTATATCAAAGAGATAATGTTATATTAACTCCTCACAACGCATTTAATACTATTGAATCGGTTAGAAAAAAAGCTAAACAAAGTATAGAACAAATTCAAAATTTTCTTAAAACCGGGAAATTTATTTGGGCATTAAATTAAATTTTTTTGAATTAAAACCTAAATTTATAAATGAGATTTTCTTTAAATTAAAATGTTACCTAAATGGCACGCACTATTTGGATTTTTATTTGCTTATATCCTTTACTGGTTTACTAGCATAACTCTGTTTCAGGCAAGTTTAATTTTTTTCGCCTCTATTTTTATTGATATTGATCATTATTTTTGGTATGTTTTAAAGAAAAAATCATTCAGTTTAAAGAAGGCCTATTATTTTTTAAGAGATAAGGAAAGATTAACTAGAAAATTGATGTTATTCCATACAATTGAATTCCATCTTTTTGTAGGGCTATTGGGATTAGTTTGGAGCGGATTTTTCTATATCTTAGCAGGTATGATTCTCCATTCAATAATAGATATATTCGATTTAATCTACACAAAAAGGCTAAATATAAGAATTTTTTGTTTGATTAGATCTTAAAACACCTATTTTACCTCTATAATCTTTATAAACTCATTTTTCAAAATGTAAGTAATAAGGATGAATTATAAAAAAAAAGACGAATTATTTTGGAAAACAAGATCAGAACATTACAATGAGTTAGACTGGGTTAACGACTCTTCATATATTAATGAAATTATTTCTTCAGGAGATTTCAATAAAAATGATTTAGTTTTGGATGTGGGAACTGGGACAGGAGTAATTGCTCATTCATTATCCCCCTTAGTGAAGAAAGTAATAGGCATAGATATTTCCCAAGACATGTTAGACCATAGTAAATGGAAAAATAGTAATAAATATTTTTTAAATCAAGACATTAGAGATCCATTTTTTAATGAAGGTCTTTATGATAAAATTACTGCAAGAATGGTTTTCCATCATGTTATTGATAAAACTCAAGATGCAATGGATGAATGTTATAGGATAGGGAAAAAAGGAGGAAAAATGATTTTAATTGAAGGGGTTCCAATAGTTCCTGAGGTAAAAGAAGAATATGCTGAAATGTTTAAATTAAAAGAGGAAAGATTAACATTTTTAGAAGAGGACCTAACAACACTAATGAAAAATTCAGGATATAAAAATATTAAAGTACAACCTTATGTAATGGAAAACTTTAGTGTTAAAAATTGGTTAGAAAAAAGTGGGTTGGGAATGGAAAAGATAAACAAAATCTTTGACTTGCATATAAATGGGTCTGATGAATTTAAAAAAGCACACAATATGAAAATTGTTGAAGGGGATTGCTTAATTGATACTAAAAATTTAATTGTTATTGGAGAAAAATAATTTTAATCTTCTTTTTTAAATTCAGAATAAAATCTTAATATGCTTGTTGCAGGTAAAATAACTGCATAAATTAAAACTAAATAAGAGAAGAGATTTAAAATACCAAAAACAAAAACAGCATTAAACACAGTCATTCTAAAAAAATTATGAAATATTTCTTTTATCTTATTTACAGGACTGCCTTTAAATTTCATTCTAAGCTGAGTAAGTTTCTTTGCATCCCCTTTATCTAAATATAACTCATATTTTTTAAGTCTGGTAAATTGCCCAATCATAAAAAAATACGCTGCAGACAATCCTGCAACTAAAAAAACAGAATTAGGAATTGGAAGAGGATTATTAAAAAACACCCCTATCGAAATTCCCACTATAATCAAGGGATTAACAATAACATGAGTCATATAGTCTAAATAAGCACCACTAACTGAAAAAGTTTTATTGTATCTTGCGACCTCACCATCACTATAGTCTAGAAAAAGATAAAGTGTATAAAATAAAATTCCAATCAAAGAATAAATATATTGTCCTATTGAAAAAAAGATTGCAGAAATAATCCCACAAATTAACATAAGAAAAGTAACTTGATTAGCAGTTATATGGGTTTGTAAAAAAAACTTAGTAAGATAGGCAGAAAAAAAATTAGGTATTTTCCCCCAATAATGACTAGTTTGAATATCACGAGTCTTTGTATTTTGACATAATTTTCTTAATTCTTTTATTGAAGGAACCATTAAAATTAGATGATAAATAAGTTTTTAATAGTTTGGTTTTAAAAAACCCTATTTGACCTTAATAATCTTTAAAAATCAAAATTGTTACCTCTTTTAATGAATTTAGATCAAAAGAAATGCCTAATTACAGGAATAACTGGTTCTGGGGGGAGTTATTTAGCAGAATATATTGTGAATAATCAACAAGAAGTAGAGGTTCATGGGACTTCTAGATGGCATAGCACTACTTCTTATAACAATTTGGAAGCAATCTCAGATAAGGTCCAAGTTCACGAGTGTGATTTAACAGATCTAAGTTCCACTATAAGAACTATGGAGAAAGTAAAACCAGATTACATTTTTCATCTTGCAGCTAATGCAAATGTTAGGGCTTCTTTTGATGTCCCACTAGGAGTTCTAGAAAATAATATCATGAGTACAGCAAAACTATTTGAGGCAGTTAGAATCTCAAATATTAATCCAAGGATACAATTATGTAGTACTTCGGAAGTATATGGGCAAGTGGATCCAAAAAATGTTCCAATCAAAGAAGATTGTCCAATAAATCCTTCAAGTCCTTATGCAGTTTCTAAGGTTACACAAGATCTTCTCGGTTACACTTACTTTAAAAATTACGGTATGGAAATTATTAGGACTAGAATGTTTTCTTATCTAAATCCTAGAAGGCATGACTTATTTGCCACCTCTTTTGCAAGACAAGTAGTAAAAATAGAAAAAGGATTACAAAAAGAGCTTCTTCATGGAAATTTAGATTCAACAAGAACCATTATTGATGTTAGAGATGCGATGGAATCTTATTGGGTTGCAATGGAAAAAGGAAAAGCTGGAGAAATCTATAACATTGGAGGGGAAAAGACCATAAAAGTAGGAGAATTTTTAGATGTTTTAAAAAAATTAGCAAAATGTAAAATTCCTTCAAAGGTAAATCCAGAATTACTAAGGCCAACAGATGTAACCCTACAGATCCCAGATACAAGTAAGTTCAAAAGAGAAACTGGGTGGAAACCGAAATATACATTCGAACAAAGTGTGGACCATTTACTTAAATATTGTAGGAAAGATATAAAATGAGTTTCTATAAAAATAAAAAAGTTTTAGTTGCAGGAGGAACAGGACTCATCGGAAAGCCACTTGTAGATGAATTAATTAACAAAGAGGCAATAGTTAGGGTGGCTTCTTTAGATAATGCGTCAAGAGCTCATCCAAAAACAGAATTTAAGCAAATTGATTTAACAAAATATGAAAACTGTAGAGATGCTTGTGAGGGTATGGATTTTATTTTTAACCTTTTATGTATCAAAGGTTCTCCAAAAACTGTAAATGAAAAACCGGCAAGCCTATTTACACCATTAATATTATTTAATACTAATTTAATGAAAGCTGCAAAAGATTGTAACGCTTCTAGATATCTTTATACAAGTTCATTAGGCGTTTACCCTCCTGCCGAGGTTTTTTATGAAGATAATGTTTGGAATGACTTTCCCTCTAAAAATGATAGATTTGCAGGAACTGCAAAATTAATGGGAGAACTACAGGCAGAAGCTTATAGGATAGAATATAATTGGGATAATATCTCTATTGTAAGGCCTGCTAACACTTATGGGCCTTATGATGATTTTAATTCAGAAGCAGCAATGGTGGTTCCTTCTTTGATAAAAAAAGTTCTTGATGGGCAAGACCCTTTGGTTATTTGGGGTGATGGTTCTCAAATAAGGGATTTTGTATATTCAGAGGACGTTGCAAAAGGAATGACTCTTGCAATGGAAAGAGGAATTAATAAACCAATGAATTTAGGAAGTGGAACCGGATATACAATAAAAAATCTTGTAGAAGTTATTACAGATAATGTAGACAAAAAACCAGAATTAAAATACGATATTTCAAAACCTTCTGGAGATAAGAAAAGAGTAATGGATATTTCAAGGGCAAACTCTCTTATGGGTTGGAAGCCAAGATATTCCTTAGAGCAAGGAATAGAAAAAACAATGAACTGGTATAAAAAGAATAAAAATTCTTTAGACAAAAGATATGATAGTTTTAAGGATTAATTCAGTATGGATCAAAAAACAAAAGTTGGATTAGTGCAAATGAATAATAGTTTTGCAAATCAAACCTATTTCCCATATTCTGTTGGCCTTTTACAAGCCTATTTCCAAAAACATTCTGAAGCGGAAAAAGAATTTGAATTTTTGCAACCAATTTATAAAAAAATTCCAATCAAAGATAGTTTAGAGAATCTTTTAGATTCAGATATAAGTTTTTTTAGTACTTATCTTTGGAATATAAATACTTCTTTAGAAATAGCAAAAAATATAAAGAATATGAAACCAGAACAAGTAATAGTTTTTGGGGGCGGAGGATTTTCTAAAAAACATCCTGAAAAATTTTTAAAAGAAAATTCATTTATAGATATTGCTTGTAGGGGTGAAGGGGAAAGGGTGTTTACATCTATTTTAGAAAATTATAAAGATAGGAATTGGAAGAATATCCCTTCAATTGATTATAATGAAAAAGGAAAGATAATAACCAATCCTCAAGGGAAAAGGATAGTTGACTTAAAAGAAGTACCTTCTCCATATTTAGAAGGGGTTTTTGATCCCTTAATACAATCAAACCCCGAGCAAATTTGGTTAGGATTATGGGAAACAAATAGGGGCTGCCCTTTTTCTTGTTCTTACTGTGAGTGGGGAGAAGAATATCATAATAAAGTAAGTAATTATGATTTAGAGAAATTATCTAAAGAAATAGATTGGTTTAGTGAAAATAAGGTAGAATTTATTTTTTGTTGTGATGCTAATTTTGGAATGATGAAAAGAGATTCAGAAATCGTTGAAAAATTTATTGAAAACAAAAAAAAGTATAACTATCCTCAAAGATTATCAGTACAAAATACAAAGAACTCAACAGAAAGATCTTATCTAGTGAATAAAATGCTAGCAGAATCTGATTTAAGTAAAGGGGTTAATCTTGCTTTTCAATCTTTAAATAAAAAAACTCTTGAGAGTATAGGTAGAAAAAACATCTCTAATGATGTTTTTCAAGAATTACAACAAAGATTCAATAGGGAAGGAATCCCTACATTTTCAGATATTATTTTAGGATTACCAGAAGAAACTTATGAAAGTTTCGTAGAAGGAATTTCTTCACTAATAGAAGGGGGACAAAAAAACAGAATACAATTAATTAATCTTTCAATTTTACCTAATTCAGAAATGGCTAAACCAGAATATCAAAAAAAATATGGGTTAAAAACTGTTGAAGCAAAAGCAATAAACAATCATGGAAGTTTAATGGATAATGAAGAGGTATATGAAAATCAAGAATTAGTGATAGGAACTAATACAATGCCTTCTGAAGATTGGGTTAAAACCAGAACTTTTAGTTGGATGACTTCTTTATTATATTTTGATAAACTTTTACAAATCCCGTTTAATATTTTAAACAAAGAGTATTCTATGGGCCATAGAACTTTAACTGAGGGATTTTTTAAACAAGATGATAAAAATGCCCCGATAATATCTAATATTTATTCTTTATTTGAAAATAAAGCAAGAGAGATACAGGAAGGAGGTTCAGAATTTTGCCAATCCAAAGAACACTTAGGGATTTGGTGGCCTGTTGACGAATTAGCTTTTATTAATTTAGTATCTGAAAACAAATTGAATGGATTTTATAAGGAATCTCAAGATATCTTGGAAGATTTATTAAACCAAAAAAATATCAGTTATGATACTAACGTTCTTAAGGAATCTTTATCTTTAAACAAAAATTTAATCAAAACCCCATTTAAAAATTCAGACCTTAAGGTAAAAACGACCCACAACATTTTAGAAGTTTATGAGGCAGATTTAACTGGAAAAATGATAAATCTTGAAGATAAATCTAGCACTTATCATATTGATAGGACCAATGAAAAATGGGGGTCTTGGGATGATTGGTGTAAGGAAGTTGTTTGGTATCAAAATAAAAAAGGAGCTTACCTTTACCCCTATAATCCTATTAAAAAATGAAAAAGACAGCACTAATCACAGGATCAAGTAAAGGCTTGGGAAAAGCTTTAGCATTTGTTTTTGCAAAAAATAATTATGACATAATATTACAAGGAAGGGATAAGATGGACCTTTATAATATTGCAAATGAGATTAAAACCAAAACAAATATTGTCATAGGGGATTTAAAACAGGATAAAACTCTAAATGAATTATATGAAGTTGCAAAGAAAGAAGATATTTCTGTTTTAGTTAATAATGCTGCAACACTTTGCCCAAAACTACCTTTGGAAGAATTAACAGATAAACAAATTGAAGACATGGTTTCAACAAATCTAATTTCCCCAATAAAATTAACAAAGAGAATTTACACTCTCTTTTTAAAAAAGCAAGAAGGAACTATAATCAATATTAACTCTATCTCCGGGTTAGAGGCTCAGAATTTAAGAAGTATATATTGTTCAAGTAAGAGTGGATTAAGGTCTTTCACAGATACATTAAGATTAGAATCAAAAAATAAAGGGATAAATATAATTGGAATCTATCCTGGAAAGGTTCAAACGAAACCTGAACATTTTTTAGGAATAAAGGCGCCAATTCTTGCAGAAAAAATTTATGAGACTTATAAAAACAATTTAAATGAATTAATAATCTCAGATAAAAAATGAAAACAAAAGTTTTAATTTGTGGAGCAACAGGATTTATAGGGAGAAATATTTCAGAAAGATTTGCTAAAAATCCTAATTATGAGGTAACTGGAACCTATTTTAAATCCCCTCCTGTAAAAATTAAAAATCTTGAGATGATTCATGCAGATTTAACAAATAAAATGGATGTCGAAAAAGTAGTAAAAGGGAAGGATATTTTGATTCAAGCTGCAGCAATAACTTCAGGATCTAAAGACATAGTTTCAAAACCCTATATCCATATAACAGATAATGCTGTTATGAACTCATTATTATTGAGATCTTCATTTGAAAATAATCTAGACCATTTTATATTTCCGAGTTGTACAAGTATATATCACTCAAGCGAAATTCCCTTAAAGGAAACAGATTTTGATGATCAGAAAATTCCTGAAAGATATTTCGGTATTGCAAATACAAAAGTATATATTGAAAAAATGTGCGAATTCTTTTCAAAGTTTAATAAAACAAAACACACAGTACTAAGGCACTCAAACATTTATGGGCCTTATGATAAATTTGATTTAGAAAAGTCTCACGTTTTTGGAGCAACAATGACTAAATTACTTTCTGCAAAAAAAGGAGAAGAAATTTTAGTTTGGGGAGATGGACAAGAAAAAAGAGATTTGCTATATGTCGATGATTTGGTTGATTTTGTAGAATTAAACCTAAAACATCAAAAAACACCTTATGAATTATATAATGTTGGTTTGGGAAAAACTATTTCTGTAGATGGTTTAGTGAAAAAGATAAGAGATATAAGCAATAGAACAGATTTAACAATAAATTACGACTTATCTAAACCAACAATAAAAACAAGCATTTGTCTTGATATAAGTAAGGCGGAAGAAGAAATGAGATGGAAATCGAAACACTCTTTAGAAAAAGGGATAGAAAAAACAATTGATTGGTATACAAAAAATATAAAATACTAGATTTAAACTATGTTTTATTGCTCAGCAATCTTTAAATACTATTTTCATTCTTAAATTAAAATGTCAAAAGAGAAAGTATTAATCACAGGAGGTTCAGGGTATATTGGAAGTGTTCTTACTGGACATTTACTGGAAGAAGGACATGATGTAACTTGTTTAGATAATCTTATTTATGGTCAAAAATCTCTTTTTAATTATGCAGATAATCCGAATTTTAACTTTGTATATGGTGATGCAAGAGATAGGAATGTTATGAAAGAATTAGTCCCAAAATCAGATGTAATCATCCCATTAGCAGCAATAGTTGGAATGCCTGCTTGTAATCTTAAACCTATGGATGCAGAAAACACAAATAAAGAGGCAATTTTTATGTTAAATGAACTTAGGGATTATCAAAAAGTTATTTTTCCAAATACTAATAGTGGTTATGGCACAAAAACTGGAGAAGTTTTTTGTACAGAAGAAACTCCCTTAGAACCTATCTCTTCTTATGGAAAAATGAAATGTGAGGCAGAAGAACATCTTTTAAATTCTGATAAAAACGCGATAACATTAAGATTAGCAACAGTATTTGGGACCTCTCCAAGAATGAGGACAGATTTAATGGTTAATGATTTTGTATTGAAGGCAATTAGAGATAAAACCCTAGTTTTATATGAAAAAAATTTCAAAAGAAATTACATACACATAAAAGATGTTGCAAGAGGATTTAAACATTGTATAGATAATTATGATGATATGAAGAATGAACCTTATAACTTAGGTTTAGAAGATGCAAATCTTTCTAAATTAGAATTAGCAGAAAAAATAAAATCATATTTACCTCAATTTGAAATAATTTGTAAAGAAATAGGAAAAGATCCAGATAAAAGGGATTATATTGTTTCAAATCAGAAAATACTAAAAACCGGTTTTAAACCTAAGTTTTCTCTTGACGATGGGATTAAGGAACTTATTAAGGGATATAATATCTTACTGAGAAATGACCCTTATATGAATCTTTAATTTTAAAACAATGGATCTGGAAAAATTAACTGAAAAAGCAAATGTGGATTGTCTTCATTTTAAAGGATACATCCCATGTAAGTACAACAAAAAAGATGAATTTCTTCATTGTGAAACTTGTTCTGATTATAAAAAAGTTGATAAAAACATATTAATTTTGAAATTAGCAGCTGCAGGAGAAGTTATCAGAAATACACCCCTTCTTAGAAAAATTAAAGCAGAATACCCTAACTCAAAAATATTTTGGCTTACTGAATATCCTAATCTAATCCCAAAAAAAGAAGTCTTTAAGGTTTGTGATTTTAATCAAAAAGAAATAGAATTAATTAAAGATGTTGAGTTTGATATATTATACTCTTTGGATAAACATGAAGAAATTGGTGCTTTAGCAAACCAAATCAAATCCAAAGTAAAGAAAGGATTTTCTCAAAAAAATGGAGTCATTGTGCCTTTTGATAAAGATACAAAGGATAAATGGATAACAGGGATATTTGATGATGAAATGAAAAAAAACAAAAAACATTATGTGGAAGAAATTTTTGATATTTGTGGGTTTAAATTTAATGGAGAAGAATACATGCTTCCAGAATATAATATCCCTAAGGTTTCCTTGAACAAAAATAAAAAAATAGTTGCTCTTAATACTTCTTGTGGAGATGCTTGGAAGCCAAGAACATATTCTGAGGAAAAATGGACGGATCTTGCAAGCATATTAGTAAAAGAAGATTATGAAACAATGATTGTTGGAGGCCCAGACGTTCATGAAAAAAATAAAAGAATTGCTAACAATTCTGGAGCAAAATACTTTGGGCATTATTCTTATTCAGATTTTATAGGATTATTAAGTTTATCTGATGTTGTAGTTACTCCTGTAACATTCGCATTACATAGTGCAATTGGATTAAAGAAAAATGTAGTTTTATTAAATAATGTTTTCAACAAATCCGAATTTCATCTATATGGGCGAGGAGTTACACTTGAACCAGACCTACCTTGTTTAATGTGTTATAAAAATGATTTTGATGAAAGATGCCCTACAAAAAACTGTATGGATCTAATAAAACCTGAAAAAGTATTAGAGAGTATTAAAAATTTTAAATAGAATCAAAATATTTATGTAAAACCTCAGAAGTATAATCTAAATGCTCTCTTTCTAAAAATTGATGGATTCCAAAATGTAATCCATTATTCCCTACATACTCTGCTTCAGGAAATTCACCTAATTTATGGCCCATAAATGCAAAAGCATTATGTTGAGTAGGCATACTTCCAAAATTTCTCTTACATTGAATTTCATTCTTTTCAAGATGGTCATATAATCCCTTATAATTATGCTTAGGATCCTTCAACGTTAAACTAAATGCATGAGGGGAAATGGTTTCATGATCTTCTTCCAAATTAAAATAAGCGAGATCTTCTAAATCTTTTGTTTTTTCTAATAGATAATAAAGATTCTCCTTTCTTTTATCAAAAATTTCATTAAAATTTTTAATTTCTGGCAAACCTATTGAGGCAGTTAAATCATTCATTCTAAAATTGAATCCAAATTTAATATGATCAAAGTATAAACTTCCAGGCTCTCTTCCATGATATTTTATTGATCTTAAAGATTCATAAACTTCAGAGTTATTTGTTGAAATCATTCCCCCATCCCCGCAAGATACAATATGAGCAACATAATAGCTGAAAGCGGCTGCATCTCCAAAAGTTCCAATAAATTTATCATTATATTTTGCTCCATGAGCTTCACAACAATCTTCAAGGACTCTAAGCTTATGTTTTTTAGCTAAGTTTGTTATTTTGTCCATATCACAAGGTTTTCCCATAGTGTGAACAGCCATAATGGCTTTTGTTTTATCATTTATTTTTTCTTCTATTTTATCAGGGTTAATATTAAGCGTTTTTCTTTCAATATCTACAAAAACAGGTTTAAATCCTGCAGCAAGAATAGAATTTCCAACGGATGCAAAAGCTAGTGCAGGTGCTATAATTTCATCTCCTCTTTTAGCACCCTTGTCATAAAGAGTCATACATGCAGCCATATCTGCATCAGTTCCATTAGACATAGCCATGCTGTGTTTATAATCAAAGAGTTTCCCCCATTCATCTTCAAGTAATTTAATCTTTGGACCTCCAGAAATAAAATTTGAGTCTACAACTTCTTTCACATGCCTTTTTGCTTCTTCACTAACAATCAAATCCCCAAAAGCTATCTTCATATTAATTTACCTCTTAATTTGTTTATAAGTGTTATTAATCTTTATTATATAGGTCAGATATCTCAATTAATAAACTAGATCTATCACTTTCAAGGGCCTTTTTATATGCAGGAACAATTTCCTCTTTTTTTCTAAGAGTTATTACATCTGTATTTTTTAAAAAAGTTTTAAAGGCATCTGTATAATCAGAACAATGTTGTAGTCCTGGATAAAGAGGAGTTGTAGCTCCAAGAGATGTTCTGACAATAACCTTTGGTTTAAATTCATAATCTGACATCTCTCCAATTTTATCCAAATGATTTACTAATTGATTTGTTGCACAGATAAGGAAATCAAATCTTGGAAAAACAGATACTGGAATGTAACCTTGTAAACTTAACCCAATAGACATTCCCATTTGAGTATCTTCCATTATTGGAACCTCAATTCTTTTAGAACTTGCAATATTTTCTAATGTTTGATACATGCCACTTCCGGGATAAGATACTGCCTGACCCAAAAATAAAACTTTTTCATTTTCTGCAAGAAGATCCATAGCTTTTGTTAATTCATCTTTGTAAGTCATTTTAAAAATTTACCCAAGTCCCACAACCATGGTGAGGATATCCTCTATCATATTTATATCGAATCATATTTGCATTTGAATTTTCTAATCCCCACGCTTCTTTAGTAGGAGTATTAATACTTAACCCATTATCCTCAACAACAAAATTTATTGGTAAATTATTTTTTTCAGCATATTTTGTACATTCATGAAATACTCCCATTTCAGCAGCCATGTCTCCAACAAAACACCATACCTTTTCATCCAAGCCCTTTCTTTTAATTCCCATTGCAGTACCTAACGCAATTGGCAAAGAACCTCCAACAATAGAGGAGGTAAAAAATTTATACTTTTGATTATTAATATGCATGCTTTTACCCTTTAAAATTTCCTGTTTAATATATTCTTTAGGCAACCCCTTAAGGAGTGCATGATAATGATTTCTATGTGTTGAAAAAACCCAATCTTCTTCATTTATATTTTTAAAAACCTCTATAAGAGGGTCTTCATTTCCCTTAGAAAAGTGGACAGGGGCTTTAATTTTTGCACCAAGATATAATTCTTTTATCTCATCTTCAAATTCAATTAATTCATTTTTTGTTAAAACTTCCATTTCGCATAAAGAGAAAATTCCTTTTTAAACATTATTGAGTTGAGCTATATGGATCTAAAATAAATGAATAATCACCATTATACTTTTAAACAAACCACCATACAAATTTGTATGTCAAAATCAAGTTTAAACAAACAAAAAAGTTCAAAAATAAATAAAATTTTATTTGTAGAAACCAAAAATAAATATTACAACCTGTATCAAAGCTGGTATTTTCCATTAAAAAGAAATTGCAAAGAATTAATTAATTTTGATCCACGTTGGACTAGTTTGTGCTATGGAAAACAAGCAATGAATAAGAAATTTCTTGATTTTGTAAAAAAAGAAAAACCAGAATATATCTTTATGTGGATAAGGCCGGACCAATTTTATTTTGATACATTATTAGAAATAAGAAAATCATTACCCCAAACCAAAGTTTTCACATTTTTTGGAGATGATGATACCGTTTTTGAAAGCTTTTCCAGATTTTTAGTTTTATTCGTAGATTATGGGTTAGTAGTTCAAAAAAAATTCATTGAGAAATATAAAAAAGAAGGAATTAAAGATATTTTTTACACTACTTCTCTAGATACTCGCTTTTTTAAACCACTTAATGAAAAAAAGAAATATGATGTTACTTTTATTGGGTCTCCCAAAACAGAGTTAGCAGAAAGATATGAATTAATAAAATTTTTAAAAGATAACGGAATTAATATCAAAGTTTTCGGATGGGGTTGGGATAACTATCCAGATCTTCAAGAGGTATCTGGAGGAGTATTGAGTAGCGATGAAATGATAAAGGTAACTAATCAAAGCAAAATACATCTTTGTCTTTCTAAAAATAATCATGGAGAAAAACAATTAAAAGGAAAAATTTTTGAGGCGGGGGCTTGCAAGACCTTTGTTTTAACAGAATACTGTAAAGATTACTTAGATTTTTTTAAAGAAGGAAAAGAGTTGGTGATGTTTAAAGATAAAAAGGAACTTTTAGATAAAATAAGATATTATCTTAAAAATGAGGATGAAAGAGAACAAATTGCAAAAAAAGCTTACGAGAAGATAATTAAAAATTATAGTTTGGATAGTGAATTAGGAAAAATTTTTAAAGAAATAGAGAAAAAAGACAAAAAGTTTAAACACAGAAGTCTCCCAAAAATAAACAAAAATATAATTTCCTTATCTAAAAAAGATTTAAATCAAAACATAAAAGATATAGAAAAAATAATCAAAGATTATGATTATATTTATTTTAATCATGGAAAAAATGAGGATCTAAAATATCGGACATACCTTCAGGCATATTCATTAATAAAATCAAAAAAATCAATAAGCTGCTGTGATTATTATTTGCACTCGAAACATTTAGGAGATTATCTTGTTATGCGTACTAAGAGGGCCTTCAATCTTCTAAACAAAAAAGATTTTATGTCTATTTTAAATATGAATCAATTAATGGTGACTAAAGATTATTTTTTGAAAAATATAGATAAAATAAAAAAAGGTTTAAATTCTTCCGAGATAGATTTTATAGATGAAAAAAATACAACCTTTGTTTCTTTTCCTTTGGTAAGGGTAGAAAAATTCAAAAATAATGATTACAATACAATCGTAAAGATATCTAGGTTGAATTTTTTATATGACTTATATTCTTTAAAATACAGAAAAAAAATATTTTCTCTATACCCTTTTGCACTTTTTTTAGAAGTACTCAAGGGAAAATCTTTTATTCTAAAAGCAATAATAAAAATTTTAATAGATAAGGATAAAATAAATAAATTACAGAGTTTTAAGAATTCAAAATAGTAAAATGGATAAAGAAAAAGCATTAAAAAATCTTCTAGATGTAAAGGAAGTCTTTGATAGAAATAACATCCCTATCTGGATAGATGGAGGAACCCTTCTTGGAGCAGTTAGGGATAAATCATTTATTCCATGGGACAATGATATTGATTTAAATTCTTGGAGAAGATATGTAAATAATGAAAAGATAATGAAAAAGTTAGCTAGAGAATTAAAAGAGAAAGGGTTTGTAGTTTTTTATCTTTGGAATGGGATGGATGTTAAAAGGCATAATATAAGCACTAGTGTAGGGTTAATCGAAGAACCAGAAGACAATAACGTAGTAATAAAGGAATCTAAAAATATAATCGGAACCTCAAGGATTCTTAAGAAATTAAAAAAACTTTTAATGCAGAGCTATTACGGAGGATTTATATTTCATAAACAAAATGATTTTAGAAGTTTAGTTAAAATAAATCTATTTAACTTAATTAGTGGCGTTCCTAGAAAGATTAGAATAAAAATTTATAAATTTTTAGAATTCATAACTCCATTTCAAAAAGCAGAGGCATGTAATTTAATAATTCCGGCAAATCATTTTAAAAATTTAAAAGAAATAAAATTTTATGGGCATACATTAGAAATACCTGGAGATACAGAGAAATATTTGGAAAAGATGTATGGTGATTGGAAAACTCCCCCCAAACGTCCAGAGGAATGGCTTGCTAATTGGCAGGGATATGGTGATTGGGGAAAAAATAAATAAATTTACTTTATAATTTTGTTCTTAATACTTTTTAAAATCATTAAATCTTCCCTATCAAGGCATCCAGTTACAAGTATTAAGAAAACATAGACTAACATAAACAAGATACCAATCGCTATCAGGGCAAAGAAGTTAATTAAAATAAATCGTTTAAAATAAATTAATCCTAATGTAGGGATAATTGAAATTAAGATTATTCTGAAAATTTTCCCCCTAAATGGAACAATCTGTGTATAATATTTTGTTTGGAAAAAGACAAGTAAACCTAATATTATAAATGAAATAGCTGTTGAAATTGCAGCCCCATTTAAACCATACATTGGAACTAAGATTATGTTAAGGCCTATGTTTACGATTGCAGCTACAATTATATTAAGCAATATCAACTTTGATTTACCAATCATAGAGAGAATATTATTTGAAACAATAGACAAAGAATAAAAAAATGAACCAATAGACAAAATTCTAAGGGCATTTATTGCAATTAAATATTCCTGGCCAAATAAAACATTAATGATGGCTCCAGGGAAAAAAAGTAAGATTAATATTAAAGGCAGATTAAAAATAAAAATCCACTTTCCAATTTGCTTGCTTAATTGTTTAATAATTGTAAAATTCTTTTTAGCAAATGCCTTATTTATTAAAGGAAAAAATAATTGTATAAATAGATTTGGAACAAAACTGAATAGGATTGCAAGAGGAACTGCAGCATTATACCAACCAACCTCTGTAGCATTCCTAAAATAGCCTATTGCAAAGGAGTCCATCCAGCTAAAAACTGCCATGATTACTGCAAAAAACATAAGAGGCCATGAATAAGAAAATAAATTTTTTATAATCTTAGTAGATGTTTTTTTATTAATTTTTCCCTTCTTAAAAATACCTGGGATTTTATATTTACAAAAAAAGAATGCAGCTAAAAAGACTCCAAAACCTCCAAAAACATAAGAAACTATAATCGCATTTGTTTGAAATCCGAACAATATAAGGATTATCAATATAAACAATTTAATTGAATTTCCAAGTATATTATGAAGAAAAGAATACCATTGAATTTTTTCAAATGCTCTAAGAGTATACATTAATGCTGAAGAGATAATTATGAATGGAATAAAAAAACTAAAAACCTGAAGAAAGATAATTAACCTTGGTTCATGGAATATTTGCAAAGATATAAATTTTGCAGAAAAAAACAAAATAATTGTTGAAATAGAACCTAGAAAAAATAAAGATTTCAGTGAGTTTCTTAGAATATACTTTACTTTATTTATCTGTTTTTTCCCACGATAAATTGAGATATATCTT
>Ga0233431_1003746_pt1 | contig 17544 bp, 13 predicted proteins | sample SI_118_April2016_FD_179867 | JGI IMG/M metagenome (GOLD analysis project Ga0233431, IMG submission 179867) | Seawater microbial communities from Saanich Inlet, British Columbia, Canada - SI_118_April2016_200_MG | ecosystem: Environmental > Aquatic > Marine > Inlet | place: Canada: British... | reverse complement strand
CTGTACAGCTCTTTTTCCCTGAATAAGAATCTCGTAAGTCGTTGGAAAACGGCTTTTGAAATTTTGATGCCCTGCTTTCAACAGCTGTTTTTTAACATCTTCCCTTCTCAACTCCTCGCGCTCGAATCGTTTTACAATCCTGAATTTATTTGTAAAAAAAGAGATCAACTGATCGGCTTTAATCTTTAGTTGTTCATCCGATAGATTCTCTCTATTAAACAGAAAAGGTTCCAACTCGTATTGAACCTGCAGATCAAGATCGGAAGCAGTCTGCTTATGGCTAACGGTGCCAATAGACCCCAAGGAGGCAATACTATATATCGGTGCAAATCCAGAAATTTCAAAAACCACTGAATCCATTTCTATATGGACAAATTTATCGAACTGGTCTCGAAAAATTGGCGAAAGCTCTCCGATACCGACCACACCTGCCGGAGCGTTTTTAACATAGAGTGAAACAGTCTCTTCATATTCCACCTCTTTGGGGACTCCATGCACTTTTTCTATGCGGGTGCTGATAAAACTGTGCTCTTCATACTTCTGGTCGTTTACATGAAGAAAATATATCACTTCAAATAGTGCTTTCTTCATATCCTCTGAAAAAAGTGAAAAAGCCAGTTCCATCCTGGCGTCGTTGAAGTCATGAAAAAATTCGATACCCTCCTCAACAGCCTGGGACAGTTCTTTTTGTCTTTTCTCGTCAAGTTTTATACTTTTATGTAATTGATCGTATAACGCCACTTTTTTACCCGCATTTAACAAATTAGTAACAGTCGCCCATAAAAGTTCTTCCTGCTTGTTTCCCGTTTTAAAGAGAGAAAAGGGATGTCTTGATATGGAAATAAATTCCGACTTATTTATATCAACTAAGTACCGATTTCGGCAATATGGGTTTTATTAAAGAACTTTTAACCTTCTTGCTTAATGCGGACATTTCCGCATTTTGCCACGCTGTTAAAAACTCACCTACAAGATACAAGGACCCGGCAACAACCAGCAAATCATGGTCCGGTAGGATACCATCTATTTCATTCTTCACGAGGGATTGGGTCTTTCTGGATGGAAGCACTGACCACTTTTTATTAATCAATGCCCGGGAAATGTTTGCTCCTTTTTCAGAGCGTTTGTTATCAATTTCTACTGGTACGAAGATCAAATTTTTAAAACGGAAGGTATCAAAGACCGAGAGCAGATTCTTGTTTTTCATCCAGCCCAGCGCAAAGAGTATGCGTTTTTCTGAAGCCTGGGTCGTCAGATATGTCAATAAGGCATGCATTCCAGACGCATTGTGAGCACCATCGAGTAATATCTTTCCTGCTTTTCCCAGATATTGAAGCCGACCCGGCCACTTCAGATTCGCTATGGTTCGGATAATGGTTTTTTCATTGAGCTGCTTGTCTGCTGTCACGATATATTGATAAACCGCCAGAGCGGTCATGATATTTTCGTATTGATGTTCTCCCAGTAAACCCGGTCGTGACAAAAAAATTCTTCTCCAATCCAATGAGTTGGACGATCGCGAACAGATTGACCGGCTGAATGAAAAGAAGGTCCCTGATGCACCACTCTCCATAAAGAAATCCTTTGGGCACCAGTAAGCTGTGTGTCCCTTGGATTCGCAGTAGGACTGTATGGTTCGGCTGACCTCTTTTTGTTGTGGTGCTACAAAAACAGAAGCGCTTTTTTTGAGTATACCCAGTTTTTCCAATGTAATTTGTTCGATCGTATTTCCCAGATACTCCTGATGGTCCAGGGCGATCCGCGTTAAAACACACGCCATTGGCTGTTCGATAACGTTAGTGGCATCCAGCCTCCCACCCAGACCTGTCTCCAAAAGGATATAGTCGACACCTGAATCTTCAAACAGAACAAATGCCATTGCCAGCGCGAATTCAAAAAATGTAGGATTTAGTTTCCCATCCCGGGACCCGGATTGGGAAAGATCAAGACTGATATCACATTCTCGGCACACACACCTGAAAGCGTGGTCCAGCCTCTCACTTGTAACAGCCTGGCCATTGATACGATAACGCTCATTGAAGGAGATCAGGTGAGGTGAGATGGTGCTGCCGGTTGTATACCCACTTTCCAGCAACAGTCTTTCCAGGGTTGCCAGGGTAGAACCTTTTCCGTTTGTACCAGCAATGTGAATAATGCGGGGGTGCAGGTGGGGATCGCCCAAACGACTGAGCATGGTTCTGATGGTGTGCAGTCCCAGTTTGATGTTAAACTCACCCAAACTATATAAAAAATCTAAGTAGGCTGGAGACACATCAGTCCTCTACTTTCAAGGGACGTGTCATCAGGGACATCAGGCTCTCGCTCAACGATCTATTTTCGTAAATAACCTGATAAATACCATCACATAGCGGCAGATCAATCTGATATTTCTGGGAAATCTCCCAAACAGCTTTGGTAGTGAAGTATCCCTCAGCGATGGTTCCGCGCATTGTCGCAAGAATATCCGTTACTAATTCTCCCCTTCCCAAACGTTTTCCAAAGTTTTTATTGTGACTGCTTTTTGGGGAGTAGCAGGTTAAAGCTAGATCCCCCAGACCACTCAATCCGTACAGGGTATCTAGGGAGATGTCCATATGTTGGCAAAAACGCTTCATTTCAGCCAGCCCCCGCGTCACTAGAACGGAAGTAACCTCTTCGAACATCCCCAGACCGTCTGCAACCCCTGCAATAATAGCATAGATGTTTTTCAATGCACCGAGTAGCGCAACACCCTTCACATCAAAACTACGATAAACTCGAAAAGAAGGACTGCTAAACATCTTTTGCAGTCTTAAACCCAACTCTTCGTCTTCACAGGCAAGTGTTTCAGCAGCAGGAGTTGATGCGCTAAGTAAACCTTCAGGAAAACAGGGGCCGCCAAGATGTGCAATGGAATGATCCGGGAAAAACTCGGCGACAATTTCAGGTACCGTTTTCAAAGATTCTCTTTCGATACCTTTATTAATGCTAAGAAGCACCGTATCTGACTGAATCCTCTCAATTCTTTCAAGAACGCTTCTCATGAAAGCGACGGGGATAGCTATGATAATAATTTGTGCCTCTGAAACGGATCTATTTAAATCCATTTCAAATTTAATTTTTCCGTCGCAGCTGAAACCCGGTAAGTTAGGGGCAATGTCGGTTTTCACCAACTGATCATACTCTTTCTGAAGATGACACTGGAGGATTACATCCAGACCTTTCCGACTAAGGAAAATCGCCATGGCAGTGCCCCAGCGACCGGCGCCCAGAACTGTTATCTTATGCAACTGGCTATCGTTTGACATGAATGCCCGAGTAAAAACAAAAAAAGGGACAGTCTTTCCAACTGTCCCTTATATCGGCGATTGTTACCTCATAACAAGGAATTAAGTATTCCAGAGAATGTGGTACCGAGAGCCGGAATCGAACCGGCACGGCCGTGAAGCCACTGGATTTTGAATCCAGCGTGTCTACCAATTTCACCACCTCGGCATTTTCTACAAATTTTAGTTGCCCGGCCATAAACTGTCAACTTCATTCGTTCCGGTTAAGAGCCTGTTTGCAGATACTAAGATCTGATGAAGATAAATTTGATCCTGTCATCCCTCCCCAGATTGCTGTGGCATCAAGGCGCAATTTCTTTCTGAAAGCAATCTGATAAAGCGATACCTATTTTATGATAGCAACAGTGAAATGTCAGGAAAAAACAGCCACCGACTTGTATCATTCAGCAAATACTGTTAAATTTAGCCAACAATCATCTAAATTTCCTGAGTATAACACTGTTTTAAAAACAGTAAGTTTTGACAATCTCCTGAAAGCACCAAAAATACCCAATATTTCAATCATAAGGGGAAATACAAGGGGTTTTGAAACTAAGACCCCATTTTTATATAGTCTATCTATTCATTGAGATTTCCCATTGGAAAGAATTGGATCTTTAATAGTTTCATTGGTTTGATTACCTGGAATCATTTTTCCCTGTCAACACCCCCCTTCTGTCCTAATCAAAAAGGGGATTAAGCGAAACATTCTTCTCTGGGAAACCCTCTTGGGTTTCAACATAGCAAACCGAAACAAAATATCGAAGGAGTAACTGTGGATTTTTTTGAGGATTTAATCGCTGAGAGATTAGGTGGAAAACTTTTTGGCAAATCAACTGAGATTTATAAATTTGAAAAAATTAAAAGAGCAAAAGCGGAAGCCACGTCCAAATACCCCGACATCCAAATTATAGACATGGGTGTCGGCGAACCGGATATTCCGGCGGACTCCGGTGTTGTCAATAAACTGGCAGAAGAAGCTGGAAAGCCTGAAAATAGATGGTATTCTGACAACGGAATCCTCGAATTTCAGGAAGCCGCTGCAAAATACCTGGAAAAGGTTTATCAACTATCAAATATCGATCCCCAAAAAAATATCATCCATGGTATCGGTTCAAAGCCTGTTTTGGCCATTTTGCCTATCTGTTTGATTAATCCGGGCGACATCACACTGGCAACTACACCCGGATATGGTGTCACTTCCACATACACCCGATATTTAGGAGGTGACGTTTACAACTTGCCTTTGGCAAAGGAAAACAGTTTTTTCCCCGACTTCACAACAATTCCTGATGATATTCTACAGAGAGCAAAAATCCTTTATATCAATTATCCCAACAATCCGACCGGTCAGGTTGCCACTAAATCGTTTTTCAGTTCGGTGGTAGCCTTTGCGAAAAAAAACAGGATTGCTGTTATTCATGATGCCGCATATGCAGCTGTCACATTTGATGGATATCAGCCTCTGAGCTTTCTCTCCATAGACGGTGCTAAAGACGTCGGAATCGAGGTTCATTCACTCTCAAAGGCTTTCAATATGACCGGTTGGCGGTTAGCATTTGTGGCAGGTAACGAGAAATTCGTCAATGCCTACGGTACAGCCAAAGATAACACTGATTCCGGTCAATTCAGAGCGATTCAAAAGGCAGGCATTCATGCACTGAATCATCTGGAGATTACAAACGAAACCTGTGAGCGATATTCAAGAAGATTTGATCTGCTCATTGCAGCGCTCAAAGAGGTCGGTTTTAATGCCGAAAAACCCAAGGGCACCTTTTACTGCTATGTTCCAACACCCAAGGGCACCCGCTCAGGTATTACCTTTGAAAATGCGGAAGAAGCGTCCACATATTTGATAAAAGAAGCTCAAATTTCCACAGTCCCATGGGATGATGCCGGTCCATTTTTAAGGTTTTCTGTAACCTTTAATGCAAATGGATACGATGAGGAAAAACGAGTGATTGAGGAGTTGAAAACCCGGTTAATGAAACTCGACCTCGTGTTCTAACCAGCCGATTTAAAATTCGATATAATCTTTTTCTGAGCACCGGTTGTGCTGATAGGCATAACCGGTTTGTGCATCTCCCGGATTACAGTACCTGTACGACATTCATCAATCCTAGACCTAGACTTTGCCAAATGTCTTCAGAAGACTCATTCAAGAAGCGATTATTGATGTTTGTTGTTCCTAGGATCATTCGGTTATTGATCCTCAGTCTGGGATTTACTTACAAAAAAACCTGGGTTGGTCTGGAGAACCTGGATGAGCTAAATCGAAACGATCAGAATTGGATCTATGCCACCTGGCACAACAACATCTTGATGGATGCACTGCTCTTAAAAAAACAGAACCTTATTTCTCTCGTCAGCGCAAGTACTGACGGTCGAATTGCTGCGCGTGTCTTGGAACTGATGGGTAATCAGACCGTTTCCGGATCATCATCCCGAGATGGAACAAAGGCATTGCTGACCATGATCAAGCACATTAAATCAGGTCAAAAGGGTGCCATCACCCCTGATGGTCCTAGAGGACCCCGCTACAAGTTACAGGAAGGCATCATATACATCGCACAAAAAACAGGTGCGGCTATGGTACCGATTCACATAGAAGCGACCCGTCAATGGATATTTGAAAAGAGCTGGGACAAGCATAAGCTTCCCAAGCCTTTCGCTTCTGTTGTGATCAGTGTGGGAACACCGTACCGGGTGCCTCAAAAACTCAGTAAAGAAGAATTGGAAAAAGTGAAGATTGAATTCGAATCCAAAATGCTGGAGAATGTCGATCATACAATTCAAATTAAAGATAATATTAAAGGAAATCGATGAAATATGACGTATTTGGTTTGGGAAATCCCTTAATCGATATCATCCTCCATGTAGATGATACGTTTATGACAGAACTGAGGCTGGAAAAAGGCAGTATGAACCTGGTGGATACGGAACGACAAAAAGAAATCCTGAAAAAGGCAGCTACCCATCAGATAACGACTGCACTTGGCGGATCGGCAGCCAATACAATGGTCATGACAGCTCAACTGGGCGGTAAAACTGCTTATGGTGGAAAACTTGGAAAAGATCCACTTGGAGATGACTATCAAAATCAACTGATCAAAAATGGTGTAACCTCCTATTTAGTGAAACAGGAAGGTATGACGGGCAGTACCATCATCCTTGTCAATCCGGATGCTGAAAGAACAATGAATACACATCTGGGAATGTGTCAGGCATTTTCAAAAGAGAATATCTCAAAAGAGGGCATTCAAAATGCCAGTTACCTGTATGTGGAGGGTTATCTGTGGGATACCGAAGTTCAGCAGGAGGGGGTGATCACTGCACTTGAATATGCAAAAGCCGCTGAGACCAAAATTGCTTTGTCTCTTTCCGATTCTTTTTGTGTTGAACGGCATAAAGAGAAGTTTCAAAGGTTGATGGACAACTATGTGGATATTCTTTTCTGCAATGATCAGGAAGCCAGCCTTATGACCGATGAAATAGAACCGGAAGAGCAACTTAAAAAAATCTCCCAGAGTGTAGACCATATTGTTTTGACATTGGGTAAGAAGGGATCAAAAATAAGATGTAACGATAGCATTGTCAGTATTGACGCTTTTCAAACGGAAGCAATTGACACGACGGGGGCTGGTGACAGTTTTGCTGCGGGATACCTTTACGGAATCACCCAGGGCTTTACCATTGAAAAAGCTGGAACGTTGGCAGCATATTGTGCTGCAACTATTGTCGGACAAAACGGTCCGAGATATGATGGTGATTTTCGAGAGTGTGTCGCACAATATTTATAAACTCTGCGAAATTCGGCAGGGAGTATGATTACGGGTTGATACAATCCAACAAATAGGCGGAGCAACGCTTTTTTATCTGGTGAGAGTAGCTGAACGTGCAATATCCGAAGTTTATAACCAATCTGGTATTGAATTAAGAAAAAGAAGGAAAAATCGAAAGGACAATGGAAATGAGTGAAGAGATCAACGTTTTAAAAGTAGCGAAATTGGCTCGCTTAAAACTTCAGGCTGATGAAGAGATCTATTTCAAAGAGAAGTTCAACAAGATTATGGAGTATGTCAGCACTATCTCAGAGGTTGAAATCACATCCGACATGAAAGCGAAAGATGAGTCTCTTCAGAAGATCTATAGACCCGACCGAAAAGACGAATCTCCTGTAAAACCGGATCAGTTTTCAGAATATATTGACAATAAATTCTTCAAGGTGCCCAAAGTGATTGAATAAACTGCTAAAAGTCCAGATTTTTAACTTTTAGGGCGTTTTTTACTATGAAATCCTTCCTGACGTCGACCTGATCCCCCATCAGTATCGTAAACACCTCGTCCGCATGGATCGCATCCTCAACACTCACCTGCAGCATGGATCGTTTTCCGGGGTCCATGGTGGTTTCCCAGAGCTGGTCGGGGTTCATTTCTCCCAGACCCTTGTATCTTTGAATATAGGCCCCTTTTCTTCCGCCGTCCTGAAGAAAATCTACCACATCGTTCGTGCTCTTGAAGGAGTAATCATTATTCTCTTCATCCCGGAGGACAAAATCTCCGTTCGTTTTCAAATCCTCTAATGCCTGAAATCGTGCCAGTATTTTATTGTAATTGTCGATATCAATAATTTTCAAAACTGATTCAGGAACCCGGTAGGTATTGTCCCCTAAGAATATCTCCAGTTCCCGGCTGTTATAATCCAGATTGACCAACAGTTTTTCATCAGGGTTCTCCTGTACGATCCGTACAAACTCTTTGTATATTGAATCAACATCAATACTCCCCAGTTTAACCTTGTATTTAAACAGCAGATTGTACAGAACTCTTAAAGTAGAATTATATGTCAAACGTTCAAGCAAACTGTTCAAGCGAACAACAGAATCAGCAAATTCTTTCAAAGAAGACCCTTTCTCATTCACCATCTTGTATTTTCTAATTGAAAAATCAAAAAGGCGATCGACAAGTGCACCTTCATTCTGGACATACTCTTCGGATTTTCCTCTTTTTATTTTAAATAGGGGGGGCTGCGCTATGTAGAGGTATCCCTTTTCAATTACCTCAGGCATCTGCCTGAAGAAAAATGTCAGAATCAAGGTCAATATGTGGCTTCCATCCACATCCGCGTCCGTCATAATGACTATCTTGTGGTAGCGAAGTTTTGCAATGTTGAAGTCCTCTTTTCCGATTCCTGCACCCAGTGCTGTGACTAGAATTTTGATCTCCTCGCTGTTCAACATTTTATCAAACCGTGCTTTTTCAACATTCAGAATCTTGCCTTTTAATGGCAAAATCGCCTGATTTTTTCGCTCCCTGCCCTGTTTTGCTGAGCCACCAGCTGAATCTCCCTCAACCAGGAAGATTTCGCTCAAGGCCGGATCCTTCTCCTGACAGTCGGAAAGTTTTCCCGGTAGGGAACTGAATTCCAAGACACTCTTGCGTCGAGTCAGTTCTCTTGCCTTCTTAGCAGCTACCCTTGCCCTTTGTGCATCCAGAGATTTTTCAATTATCTTCCTGGAAATCTGTGGATTTTCCTCCAGGTAGGTTGAAAATTCTTCAAAAAGAATCTTATCGACAATACCCCTGACATTTGCATTGGTCAGCTTAATCTTTTTCTGTGATTCAAATTGAGGTCCCGCTATCTTTACGCTTACAATAGCTGTTAATCCTTCTTTAACATCATCCTGACTTACCTTATCATCCGGGTTTTTAAAGAATTTATTATCAATGGCGTATTTGTTTACAGCCTTGAGGAGTGCTCCCCTAAACCCCTGTTCATGTGTTCCACCATCGATTGTATTGATATTATTTACAAAAGCGTGTATCTGACAATTATAGGAGTCGTTGTACTGAAAGCAGATTTCAACATCCACATCTTCCAGCACTCCTTGCACAAATATAGGTTCCGGAAATATGCAGGTCCGATTCTTGTTCAAATGCTCTATAAATGTAACTATTCCGCCCTCATATTTGAAGATTCGACTCTTATCATCTCTTTTGTCCGTCAAAGCTATTGACAGTCCTGGATTTAGAAAAGCCAACTCCCGCAGCCGATGGGCAAGAATATCGTAATTAAAGTTCACTTCGTCAAAAATTGTTGGGTCTGGATGAAAGATGGTCGTTGTCCCTGTAAGTTCAGTTTGACCAACGATTCTAAAGTCTGAAATCGGCTCTCCCTTGGAATAGGTCTGGTTATAGATATTTCCATTTCTATATACCTGAAGCTCCAACTCATCACTGAGGGCATTGACAACCGATGCACCGACACCATTCAATCCACCGGAGAACTTGTAGGATGTTTGATCAAATTTTCCACCAGCGTGTAAAGATGTCATGACCAGTTGAGCGGCGGGAATTTGCGCTTTCTCGTGAATACCTACAGGAATTCCTCTCCCGTTATCCTTTATTTTTACAGAGTTATCGACCAGGATTGTGATTTGAATTTCATTACAAAATCCACCCATCGCCTCATCAATACTGTTATCCACAATTTCGAATACCAGATGGTGAAGAGCAGGTGAATCAATACCACCGACGTACATACCCGGTCTCAAGCGGACAGCTTCTAAACCCTCAAGTTGTTCTATATTGTTAGCGCTGTATGAATTGGTTTCATTTGCCATTATTTTTTTATCTCCAAAATTAAAATCCCTTTTCAGGATTCCAAATACTTCTTTTAATTCTTCTTAGGGATCGTACAAAAATAACTTGGCATAATCTGTCCGCAAAAGTCCCGTAAAGACTGGACATTTTGCAGACAGAATGCCAATTAATTTTTGAGCCAACCCTTAATCTATCGGTTCATACCATCTATCCAATTATTAGGCTGTTGATAGTCCCCCATTGCTGATACAAAAAGAATCACCGATATCCATGAATTTCTCTGGTATGGCTGTGGATGTCATAAAAACCTGATTATCACTCCGGGTAATGTAAGCAATGGTATTTTCACAAACAGTTTCGTCAAGTTCAGAAAAAATATCGTCTAAGAGCAGTATGGGTTTAAATCCCAGCATTCCGGAAATAATCTTGTTCATCGCTAGCTGCAAAGATAGATAAGCTATTCGATATTCTCCCTGTGAAAAAGCCTGACGGTCTTTTTTACCGTCCAGTGTCATCCAGAAGTTGTCTTTATGGGGACCAAACAGGCAATAACCGTTTCCGATCTCCTGATCCATTTTTTCCGCTAAGTATTTTAAAATGGAATCGGGGGAGAGATCAGTTTTGCTATTTAGATCATTCCCGTAGAAAAATTTTAGACAGGCGTCTCTGCCAGTGAGGGCTTTGAAGATTTTTTCCAAAACTTCATTTATTTTTTCAACGATTAATTCCCGCGACTCTATAATTTCTGGAATTACTACTGCCATCAGCTGATTCCACACGAAAATATCTCCTTTTTTTCCATTTCGCAGTAGAACATTCTTCTGTTTTTTTATTCTATTGAACTCCTTAATTCTCTGAAAATATTTTTTATCGATTAGGAAAAGGATTCTATCAATGAAATTCCTTCTTTCAAGGGGGAACTCTTTATAAGCTACCAACTGATCTGGTGAAAACAGCAGGGATAAGAAATTTTTGATGTACTCAGATGTATAGTTGACAATCTTTTGATTGTGCAAAACTTTCTTCAGGTTTTCATGAAGTGTAATTCTGATGTCGTGACGAACATTTTGTTTGGAAAGATCCGTTTGAACCGATGAAATTTTTTTTGAATATAGGGTTAAATCACTTACTTTTGACGTGCGAAATGATTTCAGGTGAGTTACTAAGTACAATGATTCTATCAAATTTGTTTTACCTTGACCATTCTTTCCATAGATAAAATTGATCCCTGAATTGAACTCAACATCAATGTTTTCATAGTTCCTAAAGTCATTCAGTTTGAGCGAATGAATCACCATTGAATTTTAACAGGCATAAGAATGGTTTTAAAGTAATCCCATTCCTCGCAATAAAGCGTGATAGGGGCTCCTGGGTCGGAAATATTAATGGAAATAGTCTCATCGTTGGAAGCCTCGAATATATGCAAAGCATCCAGAAAGAAACGAATATTTAGTCCAATACTCATTTCTTTTCCACTGTAATCACAAGATATTTCATCATTTCCTTCACCAAATTCCCTTTTTTGACTCTCCAGGATCATCTTTCCTGTTTGAATCGTCATTTTCATAATAGAATTAGCATCGCTGTCTGTGATCGTATTCAGAATTCTAACAGCATTGATGATATCCTCTTTTGGTACCTGCAGTGGATTCGAAATCGTTGTATTAATCAGGCTGTTTAGATTTGGATACTCAGCCTCAATAAGACTGGTTTTGAATTTTATTTTATTTGTAGATATTTGAAATGTATTATCATTGAATGATATTAAGAGTGTCTCGTCACTAAAGTCAATAATACGCTTAATCTCGACCAGGCTTTTTTTCGGAATAATGATGTTCCCACTGCCTTCAATCTGGTCAGTCATTTTGGTTTGATGCTGACAAATCCGATAGGCATCAGCACCCGTCCAATGAATTTTATCTGGGTTGATGATTTCGAGATTGAGTCCCATGAGGCTTTTTCTCGATTCATTTTCACCAATGGCAAAATATGTCAAGTCAATCGCTGATTTCAATATAGCGCCTGGTATTTCTATTTTTTTTTCCAAATCTTTGAATTCGATAACAGGAAAATGATTTGGATCCACACCAGGTAATTTCACTTTAGAATTTCTACTAGTTAAGAAAACCCAATTCTGAGGAGTTGCATTTATAAAAATTCGATCGCTACGAAACTCTCTCACAAGGTTAAAAAGCTTATTGGTACTGACACAAATCCGGCCGGGCTTGTTTATTTCACACCTGAAGCGACCTAAAAACGTGTTTTCATAGTTTGTAGCCTTCACTTGAAGCGTATGATTACCATCTGAATCATCGGTTTCCAGAAGAACATTGTTGATAATAGGTTCACTTGATATCTTAGGTGAGATATTAACAATCAATTGTAAGGCTTCTATAAATACATCTTTTTCTATATATATTTCCATAGTCGTCGTAGGCTCTTTTATTTATGTTATTTATTTCTATCTTATTGATTTAAAAAACTATTAAAATTATATATGTTGTTGAAAATTCAACTCTTTCAAGTTTTAAAAAAAATTTTATCTTTCAATTATGAGTCTCTTGTTGAAAAACCAGTCGAACATAAAAAAAAGAAACAGAATTTATAACATAGAAAGAGACTCAACTTTATTACGGGATGATCGGTAGCTCATAACGTATATTGAACAGACAAATCACGTAGAATGGTGGTGATGGTCTGGTTGATTTCAGAATCTCTTTCCATCCACTCTTTTGTTTTTTTACATGCCTGAAGGACAGTGGTATGGTTCTTACCTCCAAAATGCTTACCGATAACCGGATAAGAAGAACCGGTTAATTCCCGGGAGACGTACATTGCAATTTGCCTTGTCTTTGATATCTCTTTGTCTCTTTTTTCAGACATGATGTCTGATGTCTTTACATCAAATTTTTGACTGACCAGTTTGATTATCTTTTCAATGGTAATTCTGTGTTCTTCGATGTCGAGTACTTCTTTTAAAACTCTTTTGGTGGATTCCAGAGAGATCTCCTGATTCAACAGTGACCAGCTGGCTTCTATATGTATAAGGATTCCGAGAATATCCCGAACATTTGTTTTGACTGAACGAGCGATGAGGTCAATATTTTCTTCATCCAGGGGAATCTTCATCTGATCAACTTTATTGCGAATGATTGCAACGCGAGTTTCAAAATCCGGCCGCCCGATTCTGGCAACCATACCGGAATTGAAACGGTTAACCAGTCTCTCTTCAAGGTTTTTTATTTCCCTTGGGTACCGATCCGCTGTTATGATGATCTGTTTCTTATTATGAATTAGTTCATTAAAAATATGAAAAAACTCTTCCTGGGTGCTCTCTTTGTTCTCCAGAAACTGGATATCGTCAACTAAAAGCAGATCGATCGCTCGATATTTGTCACGAACATCGGATATTTTACGAAAGCGAATGCCGTTGATAACTTCGTTGGTAAACTCTTCGGAATTTGTGTACAGGATCTTGAAATTTGGATTGTTTTTTTTGACCTTCAGTCCCACGGCTTGTATCAGGTGTGTTTTCCCCAATCCCACATCACCACTTATAAAAAGTGGATTGTATTTATTGTTGGTTACTTTGTCGCCAACAGCTCTTGCTGCTGCATAAGCGATATCACTATTACTGCCGTTGACGAAGTTTTCAAAATGAAACTGCAGACTCAGTCCATTTTCTTCAGTTGTTAAACTATCAGCTGATTTAACAACCAGTTTGGATTCTTTCTCTGCTTTTCCAATCTGGATCACGAGCTGAAAATCCTTTTTTAGATTAAGTTCCTCAAATGATTTCAACAGATGAATTTTTAGTAATTGATGGTGATGATCGCGAATCCAGTTATAAAAAAATTGATTGACTCCTCCGATGGTAACCGTATCGGGGTTGAAATCAACAAACGAAAGCTTATTGACCCACGCTTCAACTTCATCCTGTTCAAGATCGTTACTTAGCAGTCTGATAAATTCTTCCCAGTATTCTGCTGTTGTTTCGGTTATGGTCATAGTACTATGTTTATTAAAACAATAGTTTATAATTGTAAAATCATTTTAGAAAAATCGGTAAAGCTAAGCCTATCGCAATCCTTTTGATAAGTTAAGTAAGGATTGAAAAAAAAAATTTGATGAATGAAAAGCGACTGAAAAATAAGCAAAACCGAAATAAAATTTTATTTTGACAGGTCAGACAGTTTCCTGCTTCATAAGGTTTTTTCCAGATTGACAGGTTTAAAGCCGAAACGGGATTAAAGAAAAAAATCGAATTCACTGACATATTCGCACGTTTTCTATAAATCTCATTATTATCTTAAACTGGATTCAGAATTGTTATAATTTGCTGGATACAATATGATATCTGTTCTTGTGATATGTCGAAAAAAATGTATTCCATAAGCTGGATCTAAAATTATCCAAATCACAACGCCTTTTTTGAAAATGAATGAAATTGAGATAGTTGAAACTTTTTTAAGAAGAGATATTCAGTCACTGAAAGGGCATGTAGTTGGGTTGATTGGGCCCCTCGGTGCCGGAAAGACAAGCCTGGTGAAAAAACTGTTGAAAAAAATAAATTCTGTTTTTGAAAATCAAGTGCATAGTCCGACATTTAATATTTGTAATATATACAGCTCTCCGGAATTGGATGTTCACCATTTTGACTTATACAGGGTTGAAACCGGAGAAGATCTGTATGATATCGAAATATGGGAGAGCATTGATAATCAAAGTGCCTTGATCTTTATTGAGTGGATAGATCAATTTCCTGAGCTGTTTTGTAAATGTGATGAGGTAATTACTATTTCCATCAAAGAATTGGATCACAGGTGTTACGAATTGGGAAAAAATTAGAATTAATTATTAAAATATGTTACAATGGGATGTCAATTTTAATTGAGTTCTTTTGTTTAGCAATGTTTATTAATATCATTATGTTATATAAAAAACCTAAACCGTTTAAAACTAAAAACAGTTCTCTGGATCGCTTTTTACAAATTGTGTTTTTTTCTAAGTTCAGCCTTTAATTGGTCCTTGAATGTGATATGAAAATTAAACGTATCGTAGTAATAACGGGTAATGCAGGAAAAATGGAGGAAATTAAAACGCTTATCGGTTTAGAAGCGATAGAATTTGGATATCAGTCATTAGATTTACCAGAAATTCAGAGCCTGGATATCAGGGAGATTGGTCAATTCAAAACCAAAATGGCTTTAACCCACAGTCGTTTAATTGAATCTTATGATGCTGTTTTAACGGATGATACTGCTTTATCCAGCGATGCACTGCATGGATTACCCGGTCCTCTGATCAAATGGTTTCTGGATCGTTTGGGACAGGATGGATTGGTTGAGTTGATAAAAGGAAAGGAAGACGGCGCTTCTGTTAGCTGTTTAATTTCGTTGGGCATAATAAAAACCCAGGAAATTATTCAGTTTGAGGGGGCTGTCACAGGAAAGCTTGTTCAAGCAAAAGGCAGCTATGGCTTTGGATGGGACCCCGTTTTCATGCCTGATGGCAGTGTGTTGACCTATGGGGAAATGGGGGCAGATGAGAAAAATAAAATCAGCCATCGGGCGCTAGCGCTCCAAAAACTCAGGGATTGGTTAATTTCTTAACGGGTTCGTTGTTTATGTGGTTTCACTATTAGAGTGTCAAAGCCTTTAATAACTAATTGCTCTTACTTTCAAATAATTGACAGTCTTTTCCCGAGGCTCTAAAAACAGATATTGTAGGAATGGTAGGCGATTTGAATCCCCATTTTTTACATCCGTAGGGATGGCTTCGTTCCCATGTGATATAGTAGAATTTACATTGAGCACATTTGGGTTTGTTGTTTTTTATCATATCGTTCCAGGTTTATTGGTTGGCATAATGTACGAAACCCGAAGCCAAACAGAATTCAGACCAATAATCAAAATGGCCCTCGTCGAACTATTAAGCTGTTTTCACACATTTTGTCGGGGATCTGTTTACCAAAGCATTTGCTTTGAATTCAACGTACAAAAAATGTGAAATTGATATCTGCTATTAATGCAAAATGCTAACCGGAGAAACAAATTAGAGAATAATGTGGGGTCTTGACCGTGAGATGGCTAGACCGTGAAGAGTGAAAAAGGATTTCGAGAAGGTTGTCCCATTTTGAAAACAGCGGTGTGTAGGAAATCGTTTCCAGAATATGCACCATTTTTTTGTATGACGCGCTAAGAGTAAAAGAGGAGTATCATAAAATGTCATTATTTGAATCATTTAAGCTCGGTCAAATTCGTTCGAAAAATCGAATTCTGGTTCCTCCATACCATGAAGGAATCGCACAAAAGGATGGTAGAGTTTCCCATGCCATCTATGATCATTTAATGAGACTGGTCAGACAGGGGGCAGGTGTAGTGGTTTTTAACAACTCCTTTGTGACACAGCAGGGGAAATCCCATCCTCTTCAATTGGGAATCGCGGAGGAAAACCATCTTCCCGGATTAAAAAATCTGGTGTCTCATATTAAGGCAGAAGGGGTTATTGTTGGTATTCGGTTGTCTCATGCAGGTGCAAAAACATCTGAAAAAATATGTGGCGAACAACCCATTGGTCCTTCTACGATTAACTTTGGTAAGGATTTCGATTTAAGCCGTACATTCGACAAAGACGATGTTGATGAGTTGTGTCTGTTTTTTGCCCATGCTATTGAACGAGCGGAGGAAGCGGGATTCGATTTTGTTGAACTGAACGGGGCTCAGCAGCAATTGCTGGATCAATGTCTGCACACCCGTTATAACAACCGTGAAGATGAATATGGCGGCAGTTTGGAGAATCGCCTGAGACTGGCTTGTGAAATTGTAAAGGCAATGAAGGAACGGATCAAATCCAGATTGCTGGTGGCCTATTTTTTCTCCATTCATGATAAGTTGGAGGACGGTTTTACGGCAAAAGACCTGAAAATGATGATTAAATTGCTGGAAAATGCGGGTGTAGATATTTTCCATCCCATCACGATTCATGTCATGAACAAGTTCTTCGATAGTGAGGAAACATTACTGGAATGGGTTTCCAAATATACGGATAAAAGTATCATCGTAGAAGGCAATATAAAATCAACACAAGTACTTAAAGAGGTTCTGACAATTGACAAGGCGACCATGTACGGGATTGACAAGGCGCTGTTTGCCCGCTCCAATTGGTATCAATTTTTGCAAAAAAAGATATCTGGTTAACCACTTTTGGACGGAATCTGATCTCAACAACACCGACCGCTTCTTAAAAACAGAAAAGTAAGCGGAAAAAGGTCCCAGGAATAATTCTTTAAGTAGATTTAAACGACTCGATTTTAATGGAATTCCAGTTTTGTATATTTTATAAGAACGACCGACTTCAATTTGGTTGGATACGTGAAGTCCGAAAAAATAAACCGGTCATTGTTCCAATTCAGGGAAAAGAGATCAGCTGTTCGACGAATCGGCTGGAGTATATTTGGCAAGGAACCATTTATCAGAATGAGAAAGAGGCAATTGCATATCTGGCCGAAAAATCGAAAAAAGTTCTGGCTGAATCCGCTGGTATTGAATTGGATGTCATCCATGAGCTTTGTGAAACCGGAGTCCCGTATACTCTTGAAGACCTGGCAGAAAACTTTCTGGATAATCCGGATGAT
>Ga0233431_1003739_pt1 | contig 17561 bp, 14 predicted proteins | sample SI_118_April2016_FD_179867 | JGI IMG/M metagenome (GOLD analysis project Ga0233431, IMG submission 179867) | Seawater microbial communities from Saanich Inlet, British Columbia, Canada - SI_118_April2016_200_MG | ecosystem: Environmental > Aquatic > Marine > Inlet | place: Canada: British... | reverse complement strand
GATTTGTTTCCGGAGAGAATTAAAAAGTAAACGGACAGGAGATTGAAAAGCAATACGAAAACAGTGGGTTCAAGTGTCGTCTCCAGAACGATCAGATTTCCGTAGAACGCGAAAATCAAGGCCCCGATGAAAGCGGCGCTCCGATTAAAAAGCCTGATTCCAATGACGAACACCAAAAGGGCGTTTATGGCGCCGATAACGATTTGAAAGCACTTAATAAAGGTCCAACTTACGCCAAAAAGCGTCTTTATCAGTGTCAGGAAGTAGAGGTAGAAGGGGCTCAGGTCAACCAGCCTTTCACCGATGTCCACGCCGTTGGCCAGTTTTTCGGCAAAGAAGGGGTATTTGATAAATATAATCGGCTCGTCAATCCAGATAAGGAAAAATGCACGGGTGCAAATGGCGATTAAGAAAACAACGGTGTGCAGGATGTAATCTCGGTGGTTTCCTCCCTGTTGAGAAAATAAACGCTTCACGGGGATTTGCGCTCCCTTGCCAAATCTTCATATTCCTGGGATCTGTTTTGACACGCCGCTGCTAAAAACCGGAGGAGTTTCCGCTGATGTGAGCTGAGTGCACTTTCAGGCTCAGAAATGGTATCCATGTCCTCAATAAATCTCTTAAGACGATCGGTGCTCCCGCCAAAAGCTGCAAAGAAGCGATCCAGGGCTTTTTCCTTTTTGAGCACCATACCCTTTTCATCATAGAGTTGCGCGATCTCCAGCAGGATGAATGGGTTGTTCGGATTGATTTCGAGGGAGGTCTTGAACAAAACAAAGGCCTTTCCGGGTTGGTTCATGAGTCTGTAGGCAAGGCCCAGTCGTCGCATTATATCCGGGTCTTGCGGGGAAGACCCGAGCGCCTGTTGGAGATATGCCATGGCTTTTTCATTTTGATTTGTTCGCAAGTAGAGATGTCCTAGGTTCGTTAAAGCTGCTGGAGACTGCTTTTGGACCTGCAATGCTTTTTGAAACTCCGCCTCCGCTTTTTCGTAATGTCCTTTTTTTAAAAATATCTGGCCCTTTCGGATATGGGTGGGTGCGAAAGAAGGCTGATATTTCTGTGCCTGCTCATAATAGTTCATTGCCTTTTCGTCTTTTTCCAGTTTCTGGTATATGGATCCGAGATTATAATATGTCCAGTTCTTCCCCGCCAGATTGTTCATGTTCTCCCTGGAGAGCGAAATGCGGTATTCATTGATGGCAGCTTCATATAATCCTTTTCGTGAATAGAAGCGGGCAAGGTTGTGGTGGGGTCTGGCAAGGTCAGGATATTTTTCAATACAGTCAAAGGATAAAATTCCGTCATTTGTCCAGACCTTGTTCCGCGCATATGTGCTGTGGCCCCATCCTGTGAGGATCAGAATAACAAACAGGACAAAGATTGCCTGCAGTCCCCGCTTTTTGGAAAAATATTGTATACCATTTGAAAGCAGGATAGATAGCGGAACAAAGAAGAGCATGGAAGGGAGATAGTTTCGATGCTCAAAGATCAGTTCAAGCGGGAAAACAGATGCTTCAATCAGATGATTGAGGAAAAAGAAAATGATACAAAACGAGATAAGGGGCCATCTCCTGGATCCTGCGGCAGCCGCACAGATGATCAACAGGACCGCAACAATGGACAAGATTGTTGAGATGGGCGTTGTCAGGCCGGTGGACAAGGTTATTCCGTGTTCGAGGCATAGCCGATCCGGCATGGGATGTAATAACAACGAGATATAGAAAAGGATAACGCGTGGCTCCGTCAATAACCTTTCCCACAGGGTGAAGCCCCTGTTCTGATAGCCCGAGATGAGGCTTTCTGGATTAAGTATGGATGGCCCTGCAATTATCAGGGCGAGAGTGACGCATATGATAACAGCAATCAACAGGAAAAAGGAATATTTCTTTAGATTCTTTTTTGTTACCCCTTGTACGATGAAAAGATCATAAATGAGGATCACCACGGGGAGCATAAGAGCATTTTCCTTTGACCCCAGGGCCAGGATGCCGCAAACACCGCAAAGAAAATAATGGGTGCTGTTTAAAAGCTTTGGGGCGGATGTTGTTCTCCCTTTAAGATAAAAGTACATGGCCATAATGCAGAAAAGCCCGGCCATGGAGGTCATCCGCTGAACTATATAAGTGACCGCTTGGGTTTGCACCGGGTTGATGGCCCATAGCGCAGTCGAAAGAAGTGCGATAAAGTAAGATTTTGGTCCATATTTTGCTTCCAAAATAGGAAGATTGAGGGTGTGATAGACGAAAAGAAACAGAAAAATGGATGACAAAAAATGAATCATGAGGTTGATTAGATGGTAGCCGTGCACTTCGGTCCCGCCAAAATAGTAGTTGAGCGCGAAGCTGAGGCATGCCACGGGTCTGTAAAGTTTATCATTTCCGTTCCAGTTCGCAAAAAAGGTCTTTTGGATGTTTGGCAGGTTTAATTCGGTCAGGTGAAGCGGTTTGTTATTGAGGATATTGTTTTCATCGTCAAAATGCCATGAGGCATCAAAGGAATTTGAATAGGTGATCAGTATGAGGAGAAACAGGGAAACAAAGGCAAAAATATTTCTCCTGCATGGGATCAATGATGTTTCATTTGTCATATTCAAAAGGGCCATGGCATAATTTTGAGCATACGCTTCTAATAATTTAATACGTTATAAGTGCTTCTCGGTCAAGTTTCATAAATTGGAGTTGACTGTATAAAACTACGAGAATCGAGTTGGCGCGGATGTTTCTTCCTTTGGACCGGTGCTCCATTTTTTCATTGGGGTTTTGAAATGTTACGGCCATTGTACTTTCAGCCGTATTTGTATATATTTTGAATCACATTCGGACTTTCCCACAATCTGTAAAAAGGATCGGGGTGGAATTCGTTGAAACTGGATATTGTTATTCCCATTTACAATGAAGAGGAGAATCTCCCTTCCCTCTGCAACAGGCTGATAAAGGCTTGTGAAATGCTTGAAGATGCAGCTTGGCAGGTGATTTATGTTAATGATGGTAGTTCGGACAAATCCTCCGAAATTATGCGTTGGCAGAGGGAGGCTGATTCAAGATTTTCCATTGTGGAGCTTTCGCGCAATTTCGGCCACCAGGCGGCCATTGCCGCCGGCCTTTCTTTTTCTGAAGGGGACGCCGTCATTTTGATGGATGGGGATCTTCAGGATCCTCCGGAGTTGATTCCTCAATTGGTTTCGCGATGGAAAGGGGGGGCAAATGTGGTCAGGGCCCATCGTCGCAGTCGCAAGGAAAAAGGAATACGGCGAGCAGGTTTTGATCTGTTTCATAAGTTGTTCAGTTGGATCACCGATTTCCCAGTTCCCCCCAATGTGGGTATTTTCGGCCTCATTGACAGACAAGCTGCGGAGGAATTAAAAAAACTGCCGGAGCAGAACCGGTTTTTCCCAGGTTTGAGGAGTTGGGTCGGGCTGAACCAGGAAGTGGTCTATTACGACCGGGATGAACGGGCGGGCGGTGAACCCAAGCAATCCTTGAAAAGCCTGATCCGTTATGGTCTGGACGCAGTCTTCAGCTTTTCCTACAAGCCGTTGAGGATCATGACGGGTGCAGGGATTGTCATCAGCACGGTTGGTTTCATGCTGGCCTGCTTTTATATCACCAAGCGTCTGCTCGGCATAGAAATCGCCCAAACGGGGTTTACCACCCTTGTGACCCTCATGTTGTTTATGGGGGGCATTCAACTTATGGCAATCGGACTGTTGGGAGAATACCTGGCCCGAATCTATGATGAAGTCAAGCAAAGGCCGCTTTTCATCGTTAAGGACACACAGGGCTTCCAGAAAACCGATAGCGAAAAGGGCTGAGGGATGAATGCTCGTGCGGTTGAAAAATACTTCCCCTTTCTGCTTCCCATAAGCGTTTTCGGCGTCTATCTCTGCACCACGACCCCTGTTGTATATGTGGGAGACAGCGGCGAATTTACGGCGGCCGCCTTTTCCCTGGGCATTCCTCACAACAGCGGTTATCCGCTCTATTCCCTTCTGGGTAAGATCTTCTGCATGATCCCGCTGGGCAACATCGGTTTCAGAATGGCCCTGATGTCGGCATCCTTTTCAGCCTTTACCATCCTTTTAGTTTACCATATGATTCTTCGATTCACCCATAATGTTTTGTGTTCCTTTACGGCCGCCGGTTTTCTGGCTTTCATCCCGCTTTTCTGGTTCCAGACCGTCTCGGCGGAGGTGTATCCTCTTCACGGGTTTTTTGTGGTGTTGATGATCCGGTTGCTGATGCATTGGGAGAGTACCCGCGATTTTCGCGTCCTGTTGATGTTTGTTTTTGTTACCGGGCTGAGCTTCGGAAATCACATGCAAACCGTCATGTTGGCGCCACCGGTTTTGTACTTCATCATTTCGGAGGATAAACGGGCAATTTTTGCCGTGAGACATTTTTTTGTAATATCAATCATTTTTATGCTTGCCCTGACCCTTTACCTGTATCTGCCCATTCGCACCCAGGCGGGAGCGGCCATCCACTGGGGCGATCCGGACAGTATCGAGCGGTTTTTGGCCCATGTTACCGCAACAGCCCACAGGGATGCATATGTCTTCACCGGGGGACTGCCACAATATGTTTCCAGATTTCTGGATGCCTTGAAAACCATTGGACTTCAGTATGGCATGTTGACACTGTTTTCCATATGGGGATGGATAAAGCTCCCTTGGCTCCGCTGGAAAATCTTTTTTGTTGGGGTAATTGGGTTCGATCTCGTTTATACGGTATTTTTGAATGTCATATCCCTAGAAGTTACGCTTTTCACCCTCCCTTCCGCCATCGTTATGGCAATCCTGCTGGGCGTGGGACTGAATAATCTGCTGGACTGGATTACGGGGCAGGGAAACATTGGTGGCCCAGTCAGAAAGGGTGTTGCCGTGGCACTTTTCAGTATTCCCGTTGTAACGCTGATTACAAATTTCGGTCTTTGTGATCAACGTCGCAACTACACGGCCTACGAACAGACCATCAATATATTCAGAACCATGGACCCTGGCAGCACCATCTTTCTGGATGGGGACAACAACATTTTCCCTGTTGCATATGGACGGATTGTGGAGGGTATGGGAGAAGGCCAACAACTGTATGATCGATACAACATCATTTTTAAATGGTCGGAGGGAAAGCATTATCCCGGTGGCGAGGATGCAAGTGGTGGATTTAAATCAATGGTGAAAGAGAGAATCGCCAAAGAAGGAGAAAAACAGAGCCTTTACTTTGCCGTGTTTAACCCGCATGCCGTTTCCATCCCTTCTGATCTTGTGCTCAAGCCATACGGGATTTTGCGAAAATTGGATACTGATAAAGGATCTGCAGGACCAGATAGGGGTTGCAATGTCTGGGACTATTATTCCACGGAAAGTTTTTATGATAACTTTGCCAGAGATTATATGTCCAGGGAGGTATGTTCATTCTATTTTTTCAGAAAAGCGGAAAGTCTTTTTGAAGCGGGGCAGGTGGCTGAAGGTCTGCAGGAATTAAGGATTGCATCCCTGATCGGCTACAATGATACGTCCATCCATTCCGAGATTGGACTTCTTCTTACCGATAGAGGTTTTTTCGATGAGGCGCGAAACGAGTTCGTAAAGGCGCTCGTTTACCATGATGATCTGAGCGGAATCCACAATAACTGGGGATATTATTACCACAAAACAGGGGATTATCAAAAGGCAATAGTCTCTTTCCGAAAAGCCTTACAGTTAAAGCCTGATAACTACACATATCATAACAACCTCGGCGTTAATCTCTACAAATCCGGTAGGAAAAAGGAAGCCCTGCTCGAATTCAATAAATCACTTTCAATAAATGATGATCAACCCGAGATAAAGGAGTACTTGAAAACGTATCGTTTTCAGTAACCATGTCATAGAAGAGTATGAGTACAAAATAATGTACGATATTGAAGGCACCTATTGGTGGTTCAGGGGAAAACAATTCCTCTTGAGGATGCTTTTGAACGGATATCTGGATGATGACGGATTAAACAGAACCCTGGATATCGGCGCCGGGACCGGATCCACTCTTGAACTTCTTGGGAAATACGGGGCTGCCTATGGCGCTGAATTTTCCACAGTGGCCATTCGTATGCTGAAACAAAGAGGCCTCAGCGCCATCGTCCGAACAGATGCAGAGGAATCTATTCCATTCAAGAATGATGTGTTTTCCGCCGTCACATGCCTCGACGTCTTGGAACACCTCGAAAATGACTCGGGCCTTTTAAGGGAAATGATCAGAGTATGTAAACCGGGCGGAATCATACTGGTCACGGTACCGGCCATGCCGTTCTTGTGGAGTGAGCACGACGAGGCTTTGCATCACAAACGGCGATACACGAAAAATCAGCTGCTGAATCGAATCGCATCTCTCAATTGCATCGTGGCCAAGTCCACCTATTACAATGCTCTCCTCTTTCTACCCATTGCTGCAGTCAGGACGTTGAAATCTTTCATGGTTGCGGAAGGGAAGCAAGCGGAATCCGATTTTTTTATGCCGTTACCCAAATGGTTGAACAGTGCGCTCTATTCTCTGTTTGCCGCTGAGCTGAAATGTTTGAGAATTTTGGACATCCCCTTTGGCCTCTCTATTTTAACGGTAATTCAGAAACCTTTAAACGGTTGACCGCCGATAAATATGCGCCGCATTAATCAAAGATTTGAAAATTTTCTCCCAATCATTTTCCTTGTATTGATTCCGACAACCTTCTTCGCCAAAATAATTTTTTCAGGGACGACGCTCTACGGAAGCGACTTCTTGTTTTATTTCTATCCCGTAAAACGCTTTGTCTACGACTATTTCTTAACGAACGGCGCTCTCCCTCTCTGGAACCCCTATCTTTTTTCAGGAACCCCCTTCATTGCCGATATCCAGGCCGCCATGTTCTATCCATTGGGATTCTTGTATTATGTCATCCCGACGGAAACGGCCTATCTATATACCACCGTGTTTCATTGTATTGTCGGCGCTATTTTCATGTATATGTTTATGCGTTCCCTGTCGGCATCCAAATGGGGCGCATTTCTTTCCGGGTTCATCTTCATATTCAACGGCTATTTTATGGCGCACCTCTATGCAGGGCACCTTTCGTTTGTTCAGACATATGTATGGATTCCGCTGATCTTTCTTTTTCTTGTTCGATTGGTCCGGTCAGCTTGTTTTAAGCACGCAGTTTCGGCGGGGTTAATCCTGGGTATTCAGATTTTGGGCGGTTTCCCTCAACTGGTCTTCTATACGATGCTTGCGGCGATCCTGTTCCTCATTTATTCCTGCTGCATCAGAAACAAAACCCAAGGGGCGCAATACCTTTTCAAGATGGCAGCCGCCGCTCTCATGTTTGTTTTGATCGGCTTATCCCTGGCGGCGGTGCAGCTTTTGCCCACATACGAGTTTTCCACCTTGTCAACACGGGCGGGCGGGGTACCCTACGATTTTGCTGTAATGGATTCCCTGCCCCCTGCTAATCTTTTGACGTTCCTGGTTCCACTCTTATTCGGAACGCCTGTGGACGGCTCCTACTGGATCAATGACTCGACCTGGGAGTTCTGGGAATATTGCGGATATGCGGGCATCGGCGCCCTGGCCATATGCGTCGTCGCCATGAAGAAACTTATCTCCGACCGCCTGGGCCTGTTTTTCATGATCTTGATTGCGACGGCCCTGTTCCTGGCTTTGGGAAAATACAACCCCGCCTACCCGGCAATTTATCATTTGCCCGGGTTCAAGAATTTTCGCATACCCGCACAAATAATTTTCCTGTATATCTTCTCAATTGCAGTGCTCGCTGGGAAGGGGCTCGATTCATTAAAGGGCGCAAAAGCGCTTTCCATGCGATCAAAACAGATGCTTTTTTTTGTCCTCCTCCTATTTCTTCCCCTGATAATCTGGTCATACGCGTTTACGGAGCATTTCAGCAATTTTCTTTCACAACACATTCAATTTGAAGGATATGCCGCCGAACAGATATTCCCAATCGCTTCCGTGATCAGCCGCGCCATTTTTTTAAGTTATGGAATTCTGTTTGCTGTCGCGGTCTTCCTTTATCTCCATGACAAGAAACGTATTTCCTATTCAATGTTGACCGCCGCATTGATATTCATATCAATAGTGGATCTAGGTTCCTTTTCTTCTCCGATGATTCAGTCAACCGACATCAAGCCTCTGTTGAACAAAGGGAAATTGATTCATCACATTACCCGGAATCCCACACTCTCAAGGGTCGCCATTAATGGGCGTTGTTTCATCGAAAACGCCGGCCTCTGGTATGGTTTTCATGACATACAAGGTTACGACCCCTTGATTCTGAAGCGATATGTTGAATATATTAACCGGAGCCAGGGCCTTCCTCCAGATAATAAGGTCGTCAATTTGCATTATGTGACGCGGTTTGACAATAATCTTATCCGTTTGCTGAATCTGAGATATGTTGTCGACTGCGAGGGGAAGCGGTTGGTAAAGATCAATCCCTATATTCCCAGATGCTACATTGTTCATGATATGGCAACAAGGGACGAAAATGAGATCCTCGATTTTATGATGGAAGAACGATTCGATCCCCTGAAGCAGGTGGTTTTTGAGAAGGGGAATGCCCCTGAAAGGCACCTCTTGCCAGAGCCTGTTCCGGGTTCCCATGAAAAATGCCGGATTACCGCCTATGAGAACGACGAAATTAATTTGACGGCCGAAATGGTGACACCCGGTTTCCTGGTCCTTTCAGAAATCAACTATCCCGGCTGGCAGGTATTTGTGGATGGGGAGAAGAGGGAAATTTTTACTGGAAACTATCTGTTTCGTGTGGTGGAGTTGAATTCGGGGCGTCATGATATTCATTTTGTATTCACACCGCTCAGCTTTAAAATAGGAGCGATTATTTCGGCTGTTTCTTTGATGGGAGTCGCTGTGCTTTTGTTTCTGATGCGGCGGAAAAGGCCCATGTCAAAGGAGGGCACGACCTGATGTCCCTGGAATTTAAGCGGTTCAATATTCTTGGTTTAGAAATAGGCAATGACTCACCTGATGGTATTTTAACCGGGAATGCTCGTATGCTTGTTCTTATACTGCTGGGATTTACCGCAGTCAATTATTTCTACAATGGACTTTTCAGACCATTATTTACTGATAAAATTGATTTTGAGGCTTACTATAACGCGGCTCTGGCATTTAAATTCGGAGCCCCCATATATGATCTCATGATTAAATTTTTTGAAGTTGGGCCTGCAAAGTATGAAGGCCCACTTCCTTATGTATATCCCCCGCTATTTTCCGCCTTTTTGAGTCCTCTGGCAAATATGGAATTTAAGCATGCTGTTTTGTTCTGGAATCTGGCTAACCAGATATTTTTGTTTACCGGCGTGCTTTTGCTCATTAAGACCATATCCCGAAAATATTCGTGGGTGGAACTGGTGTCTGTGATTTTTGTTTGTATGAATTTTAGACCTCTGTTCATTGATTATCTTCTGGGGCAATGCAATATTATCCTGTTTTTCTTCATGGTCCTAACGCTGTATTTCTATCGTACCAACAAAGATGTTTATGCGGGTATTTCTCTGGCTATGGCGTGTGTCATCAAGGTTATCCCATGTTTTCTTTTGGCATACTTTTTATGGAAACGTCAGTTTAAGGTGTTTGCGGCAGGGGTATTAACGCTGTTTATCCTTTTTGTGTATTCTTTACTTTTTTTTGATGTGGAGCTCTATGTTTGGTATTTCAAATTTATGTCAAACCAGACCCTCTTTAATGCGTTTCATGATAACCACGCTATCACAGGTTTTTTTACCCGGCTATTGGCCCATACCATGTGGACCCGAGGCATTTGGAACAACCCCATGGCTGCCAAAGTCTGTATTGCGCTGAGTTCAATGGCCATCATTGCAGTATTTTTCATCATAACTCGAAAAAGATGTGAACCCGAAGATGATCGGACGCTGCACGAATATGGCCTCGCCATTATTACGATGCTTCTGCTCAGCAAAATGACCTCTACCCCCTATCTTGTCATGTTGCTCCCTTCACTGGGGATTTGGGTGCATGAGCTGTTTAAATACAGGGTAAACATCAAGTGGAAGTTTTTATCCGCCGGTGCCTATGGGATTGTGGCAATTTGGTATCCTCTGGCGGCAGGTAAATTCCTTCATATGGATGCTTATAAGATTATTTTGAAAGGGTTCTGGGTGAATGTCTTTTCAATTCAGTTTTTCGCATTGGCCGTATTGTGGTGTTATTTTGCATTGGGACCTTTAGGTTCAAGGGTATCAGGTATCCTTGAGCATGAATCCGGCAATGGTTCGGATTCCAAATAGATCAATGAAATTATCCGTGATAATACCCGCATACAATGAGGAAGAAAGGTTGCCGTGCACTTTGGGGCGGATGGTCAGGTTTTTCAGACAAAATCGGATTTCTTTTGAAATAGTTGTTGTAAATGATGGATCCACAGACAATTCGAAAGTAATCATTCAGGAATATGCGGAAAGGTTTGAAGAAGTAATTCTAATCGATTATCCCAAAAACAGGGGTAAAGGTTACGCTGTAAGCCAGGGGGTATCAAAAGGGCTTGGGGACCTTTTCCTATTTTCAGATGCGGACCTTTCAACTCCCATAGAAGCATATGAAAAGCTCGTTCCATTCATCAATTCAGGGTATGATATCGTTATTGGATCAAGGAGAATAAAGGGGGCCGACGTCAGGATCAGGCAGCCCGTCCACAGAAGGATTCTGGGTAGAGGATTCGGATTGCTGGCGCAAATTGTTTTTCTCAGGGGCATCAAGGACTCCCAATGTGGTTTCAAGCTGTTCAAAAGCAGCGTGGCAAAAAACGCCTTTGGGAAGCGAAAAGTGGATGGCTTCAGCTTTGATGTGGAAGTGCTGTATATTGCCAGGAAAAACCTGCACGCACGGATCAGGGAAATTCCGGTTGAATGGTCTGACAGCGCCAAACTCTCAAAAGTGAGGGCCAGCAGGGAAACCTTTCGGATGCTGAAAGATCTTTTCAGGATAAGGATGCTGCATTGACATGTCTTTGAAAGAACTGGCGCCCACTTATTTTACCCGGCTGCATACGGTGATCCAGGAAGCCGGCCGACAGAAAAGAATTCTCAACGCGGGATGCGGGGATGGGGTATACGATCTCTATCTCAAAAACAAGACGTCAGAAATTATTTCCATCGACATTAACCGGAGTGACATCCAAATCGCCAGAAATTTGAATTTTGAAAAGAACCTCTTGTACAGCGTGGCGGATATCGGGACCATGCCCTTTTCTTCAGATGTGTTTGATTGCGTTATTTGTACGGATGTGATCGAGCACCTGCCGGATGACTTGGGGGCAATTCATGAAATGTGCCGTTGTTTGAAGAAAGGTGGCAAGCTCATCATTACGGCGCCATCGAAAAATTTCCCCCTGTTTTACGACCCTGTAAACTATGTGCTCAATAAATTCGGGAAGAAATTACGCATCGGCATTTGGGGATGGGGACATGAACGGTTGTACACGACACGGGAAGTCGAGGGAAAAACTGGTTTGAAACTGATAAAAACAGATTACCTGTCCAAGTCCTTGGTCGGGCTTTTCGAGAACAGCTACGTGAACAGTCTGTTCCAGAAATTCACCAAGAATGATCCCGGCAACCGGGCGTACACGGGCAGGCATGTGGACAGGACAGCCAAAACTGTCAAGTATGAGATACACGCTGCTTTTTCTTTGATTCGGGATGTGATTATTGGACTCGATAGGGCGCTTTGCCACAAGTCAACCAGAAGCGTAGGCATTATGGCTGTTTTCAGAAAATGAAATCTACACTTTTCTGTAAGCGGTCATAACAAGCGTTCCGTTCCTGCCTATCAATGCTTCAACAAGAAACGCAGCTGTGGAAGCCAGTGTCAGGATCGAACCGAGGATGAAATTTGATGTTCTGGCCCATATTGAATGATGCTTTCCTTTTCCTGAAAGAAATTCAAAAAAAATGTTAGGAGTACAATTCAAGTAATTCAAAGCGCTTTGAGACCATCCGATAAGGTCGTATTCGATTTCATGATGTTTGGATCTGTAAACGTGAAACCCGGCATTTTCGAGACTGAAGCGTAATGAATACGGGGTGAAGTGGTACAGATGGCGGGGAGCATCCAGGGGAAGCCATCGGGGGCCGAACAGTCTTATCTGGAGGCTGTCGCTGTTGGGAACGGCGATGATCAAACGGCCCTTTGGGGTGAGCAGCCCTGCAATTAAATGCAGGGCTGATTTTATGTCTTTCATATGTTCCAGGCTGTGCCACATGGTGATGCAGTCGAATTGTTCGGCGCTCTCTATCTGATCAAGGTTGTGCATAATATCAAGATTGAAAGCCCTGGCCGGGTGTGGATTCATTTCCGTGCCCGTGACATTCCAACCTGCTTCTTTTGCTGCGAGCAGAAAGGACCCGTCACCGCACCCGACGTCAAGCAATCGGTATCCAGTGGCTTTGCCCACGATGCGTTGGAGAAATCGGAGACGCCGACTGATACAAAATTTTGCAGTTAGGCCATGACGACCGCCATAATAGTGGCTGCCATAATATGGGCTTAAATCGTCCGGGCGGGGATGCGTATGACCAAGACCACATTTTGTACATTCCAGGATGGCGAAAAATTCGTTTGTTATGGAGTCGCGAACCTTGGCGAAACGGGTAGCCAGAATGCCGCCACATACGTTGCAGGAGCGACATGCCGGATTCATTTATCCCACCTGGGAAATAATTTTGAGGTGGTGATTTTCATCTGGGCCATTCGGAAAAGAAACGCGGTGGAGAGGCACCCGAGACCGTATCTGATGCTTTGGTTTAAATCGATGGAGGATGCTTCAGCAAAATACTTCGTGGGGCAGCTGATTTCAGCCACCGTATATCCCATCCAGATGATTTGTGTGAGCATCTGGTTGTCGAACACAAAATCGTTGGAATTGTTTTCCAGGGGAAGCTTCTCAAGCAGTTCTCGGGAAAAGGCCCGGTACCCGGTGTGGTATTCGGAAAGCTTCGCGCCCGTAAGGATGTTTTCCACAAACGTGAGAAAACGATTGGCCATATATTTCCATGAGGGCATGCCCCCACGTAATGCGTTTCCGCCGAGGATCCTGGAGCCGAGAACACAGTGATAAAGTCCGTTTCCGATCATTGAAGCCATTGCGGGAATGAGCTTGGGGGTATATTGATAGTCAGGATGAACCATGATGATAATATCGGCCTCTGTTTTCAAGATGATATGATAGCACGACTTTTGATTGGCACCGTAACCCAGATTTCTGGAATGGGTATGAACGATAGTATTGGGCAGTTTTTGAGCGATCTCGGTGGTCCCATCCTGACTCGCGTCATCCACGATAACCACTAGATCGACGATCCCTTGTTCCATGACTTCGCCATAGGTTTTCTGTAGTGTCTTTGCCGCATTGTACGCGGGCATTGCTACAACAACTTTTTTGTTTTTGTACAAAAGGCCTCTTAAAAATAATCTCTTAAGGTTTAAGTTCCATAGATTTCAGTGTGCCGGGGAATTTTCAGGTTCCAGAAAACCATACAGGAAATAGCTGCTTTTGTCACTTTTCAGAAGTTCAAGGTATTTGTTCTGAAATGCTCGGAACAGCTTTTTGTTTTCATCGGACAGGGTTCCAGCATCACCGGTCACATAATTGATATCATAAAGAATATGTGTAAATCCTTTTTCTTTAAGGGCTAGACCGACATCTTCGGGGGTTTCTGAGTTGTTCAATATGGTTTCGATGGTGTGAGATTCAAACATGGAGTCGGAATAGAAAGGGCGGTTGAAAAGATATGTAGGATGCCTCATATAAATTGTAAATATATACGATTTTTCGGGGAGTTGTGTGTTTACATGTTCGATGATTTCATAGGATGGAATCATTCGGGCTAGAAATGCATCTTTATCTTCATATCCCGTTAGAACACCTGAAGGGCTTATTTTTTTGAAATCCCGTAGAATATGATATCCATTAAACAGAAGTCCAGCCATGATAAAGATCGAAAGCAGAATGAAGATTGTTTTATTTCTGCGATAATAAGAAATGGTAAGGCTGACCAGTATGGCAAGAAATGGAAAAAGAGGTATGAGATATCGTATTTGCTGGGCCGAAGATGCCCAGAAACAAAAAGCGAGCAGGCAGTATACCAATACTATTTTTGTTTCAATGGTAACTTTTCGCATTCCTAATGCAAAAGGCAGCACCAAAATGAAAACAGGACCTACCAAGCCGTCAAAAGCGGGGCTATCCATTTGAGCATGAAAGCTCAAATTCCATGGCAGAAGAAGGTAGTCAACCAGTTCGCGGCCAATGCCTAGGCTTCTGATAAACGTGTCATAATAACCGGCCTGTGCCGCGCTCCATCCCTTCCCGCCAAAAATTTCGTAGAATAGGGGATAAAGGGGATTGCCCGTCATGATCCAGTTTTTCAAGTAGAAAGGAATTCCCGCTATGAGTGTGAAAAGGGTGTATCGGAAAAACAGACGGACGGCTGTGGAGTTGGGTATGTTTTTTTGCCGGCATCCCCATAATACGCCCAATCCTCCTGCAAGCGGCACATAAAGCCCCGCGTATTTGGTGGACATGGCAATTCCGGAGAATACACCGCACAGGACAATCCAAAGGCGTTCCTGTGTATGGTACCAGTTCAGGTATGCGTACATGGCCACAAACGTGTAAAAAGTCAGGGTAAGGTCGCAGTAGGCCATATGCGCATTCTGGAAGACAGAAGGGATTGTGAAAAAGACGAGAAGGGGCAGTAGTTCAAAACGATTTTCTTGAACATATCTCCTGCCGAATTTCCACATGCTGAAAAGAATGAAAATGGTTATGGCAAAATGTGTTCCTTTCGGCAGTATTTCCCCTCCCAGGGCAAGCCCCCATGTATAGAGCATTTCGTTAAAAAAGGGGTAGCAGGCGAAAACATTTCCCGGAATGAAATAGATTCCGTGGTGTTCCAGAAACAGCTTTGGAACGCCGATGCGGTAGATGAGAGCGTCTTTCCCGATTTCGGGTGTCAGAACCAGCAATAAACAGAGTGATGCGCAGATTGACAGTATGACAAGACAGGAACGGTTTACCACCTTTACGAGCCGCCTGCCGGATGTCTGATTTTCAAAATATCCGGTTCTCTGCAAAAACGGTGGATTCCTGCCACATTTTTTTCCCATAACCCAGCCCGCCAGTGCTAGCGTTGCGTAGATTGCGGTCAGGGAATAAATGACAACAGGATAAAGCATTTGACAGATGCCGATAATGAATATGCTGTATCCGATGATGGCGAACCCGAGAGCCCCTGAAAATATAATGACTTCCCCTGGGTCGCAATTTTTCATGTCGGTCCGGGCAAGGGTCAGTTTTCCCACACCGGTTGAAATAAAGCAGATAAGAGCAATCCAGATAATATTTCCGGTATGCTGAATCAATGCTGTATACATCTCTTATTTACCCTGTCAGGAAGAAATAAACTTTCAGGTGCGCTGCTGCTAGACGAGTGGGAAAACGAGACCGCCCACACGTGTTTACTTAATTCAAAAGGGATGTTATGGTCAACCCCGAAAGGCTGACGTCATTTACGTTCAATAGGCTGCTAAACAAATTAGTTTCGGCTTTGGGAAGCATGACTCATTTTTTACCCGACGCGGTGAGGACCAGAAATTTAAGGATTATCTTTTTAAGCGTTGCTTTGATAGTCGTCTTTCTGTTTATGGTATGGGCGAGGGCGTTTTATGGGTCAATGCAAGCCTTTGGAGAGGGTGAAACCCATCTTCAGAAAACCGAATACATCAAGGCCATTACGTTCTTTGATCGTTCAATACACTGGTATACCCCATTAAATCCTTATGTTTACAAATCGGCTCGCCATCTGTGGGAAATCAGCGTGGATGCTCAAGCTAGGGGGGATATTCGTCTGGCACTAATTGCGGTTCGGACAATCAGGCGGGGATTTGTCTCGGCAAGGAGTTTCTATCTGCCGGGAAAGGATTGGATCGAAAAATGCGATCAGAGGATTTATGAACTCCTGAAAATTGATCAGGTCAAAAAAGGCAGTTCAAATGATAAAGGCCTGCTGAAAGGTTCGATTTTGGATGATCCCCAGGTAAGGGGCCCTGATATCTTTTGGAGTGTCATTTTGCTGATCGGGTTCCTGGGATGGATCGGATCTGTAATGGCGCTTATTATGAGGGGGTTTAGAGGTTCCGGCGGGAACAGACTTTTGAAGGTTACTAATTTTAAGTGGATAGGGCTCTGGGCTGTCTGTTTTGCAGCGTGGATTGTGGGGATGGTAAAGGCGTGAATGGCCTGCCGTTCTGATAATTCCAAAATTTTGCTTTCACATCCCAGGATACCCGACTGGAGATGCTATGGAAAAAACAAGGGAATCGGATATATCCGTCATCATTCCGGCCCACAATGAAGCCCACAATGTCGGGCAATTGATTACCCATATTCTGGCGCTTCATCCCGATTTTGAAATCATTGTGATTGATGACGGTTCAACGGACGGAACGGGAGATGTGGCAAGGGAAGCTGGGGCGATTGTTTACCGGCATCCATACAATATCGGTAACGGAGCCGCTATCAAAAGCGGTATTCGGATTGCCTCAGGTCAGGTTCTGGTGTTCATGGATGCGGACGGGCAGCACGACCCGGCGGATTTGGACCAACTGATTGAGAATTTTCCGGAATTTGATATGGTGGTGGGTGCCAGACCCGGAGGGGCTCAGGAGTCAAATATCCGAGCATTGGGTAACCGGATTTATAATAAATTGGCATCCTATGTGACGAATTTTCAGGTCCATGATCTGACGTCGGGTTTCAGGGCCATAAAGTCGGATCTGGCACGCAACCTGCTCTATCTTTTACCCAACACCTATTCCTATCCAACAACCCTGACGCTGGGAATGCTCAGGTCCGGCAAGAGCGTAAAGTATATAAGCATAAATGTTAAGCCGAGAAAAGTGGGTAAGAGTGATATAAATGTTATAAAAGACGGCGTGAGATTTTTTATGATCATCGTCAGAATCTGCACGTTTTATTCACCTTTAAAGGTTTTTCTTCCAACGAGTGTGTGCCTATTTCTGATTGGCCTTGCCTATTATGCCTATACCTTTTTTACATCCGGCCGATTTACCAACATGAGTGCACTTCTCTTCACCACCTCCATCCTGATATTCATGCTGGGCCTGATTTCCGAACAGATCAGCCAGATGCGCTTTGAAAAAAGTGAAGGGGATCGATTTGTTTGAGCCCAAACCTGCCCGCCATAGCCGGCTCTGAGGTCATGCCCGCTACATTTGGAACAGGCGAGACAGGTGGGTCCGCAGATTACACGGATTGCATGAAACGACGAACAGGACCAAAAAATGGCACAAGGAATTCTCTTCATCACCCGGAATTATCCACCCAAGGTGGGAGGCCTTGAAATATACAGCTATAACTTGATCAAAGAATTCGAAGCCAATGAGATCACCTTTAAAATAACCCTTTCAAGGTCAATAAAACATCTCATCTGGTTTTTCCCCTATTCCTTTTTTAAAGCACTCTATCTGATC
>Ga0233431_1003736_pt1 | contig 17563 bp, 18 predicted proteins | sample SI_118_April2016_FD_179867 | JGI IMG/M metagenome (GOLD analysis project Ga0233431, IMG submission 179867) | Seawater microbial communities from Saanich Inlet, British Columbia, Canada - SI_118_April2016_200_MG | ecosystem: Environmental > Aquatic > Marine > Inlet | place: Canada: British... | reverse complement strand
CCAGCAATTTCCTTCCGATCCAGTCCGCAGCATAGTCCAATTGAATTTTATCCATAACGCCTCAAAGTTTTTGCTAACCAGCAGTATTTTGCCTTATGGCGTTATGGATAAAATCCTTTACATTATATGCTCCTTTACTCAGTGTTTTGAATGAAATTGGAAGCATAATCTTGCCCAACACAAAAGTCAATCAGATAGAAAATCCTTAGTATTTGTATCTTCTGAGCCGATACGATCCATATGAATCCTCTACATTGTTCTTCCAGTCCCTGCTTTATTACGGGGTAAGAACAATGGTTGGGACAGTTACATTTGAAGTGATATCATTTACCCAAACTTGTTTAGGCATCTCTGGATCAAAATCTAAAACATCATCATTATTGGTATCATCACCGATTCTTAACATTATATCAGGTCCGTATGCTTCAATTGAAAAACTGCCATCCGCAGCAGTCACTGAACGTATACCCCAGTTTCCATTTGATATTTGGACGATCTTCCCGACAGCGGCGTTTCCACTAGTCACTTCTACAATTCCTGAAATAACATGCTTGGTTAATTGTCCATGTGTCATATAATCAAATTGCACTGTGTTACCATTTGTTCTGTTGAAAACGATCTGTACAATGCCAATATCTTTTGCAAGTATGAAGTAGCCTGTTCCCTTTAAATAATCTGAATCATTCGAACTATCATCAATATATACTTTAATTGAATCAGGAAAAGTCGTTCCATTGATTGTCTGCGATCCTACATATTCAACGCTATAAGCTATTGGCCCCCATGATAAACTCCACTGCATACCTGAGTAAAAAGAATTTGGTAAACTGAAATTCATATAGAAATTCCCTTGATTTCCACTGGGGTAACCAGACTGAAAACGGGTGAGACCCACTCTATCGATGTTTTGATTAAGTTTTCCCCCTAAAGAGTTGTCAAGATTACCGGCACTTTCTCGATTCAAAGTAAATACAAAATCAAGATTATGAGATTTATCATTTTCATGGTATTGTGAAACGGCCCAGGCATTGACATCAAAACTACCATCTTCATCCGTGACATGGTATCTTATCCCATGTCCCTCGTTATATTTGAAGTAATCTGTACTTTGAGCAGTGGCTTGCACAGAGACAGCATAATCCTGAGTTGAACCATCTGCTGCCGTTACTGTATAGGTTACAACACTGCTGAAATTATTTGCTGTTGTTCCGCTTACCTGTGTTGTATCACGTACCGAAACAGACTCTCCGGTTATAGTAAAGGTCGCAATCAAGGCAGTCACGTTTGTTTCAAGAGGAACTGTGGCCGTAATATTTGTTCCACTGATTGTTGCGGTCACATCAGCTGAAAGGACACTGTTGGCTGTTGCTGTAAAACTGAATGCTGTGATTGATTTTGCATTAGGCAGGGAATTGATGACATCGTTAGCAGCATCCTCAATATTCTGTTCAATAGCACTTACTTCTGAGTCGGTCAGTCCTGCTTCTTTAGCACCCATCGAAACAGCTTCAGTTATTGTAGAAATATAGGTAGTAGCGTCATCGTTTGAAATCCCCGCACTTAATAGACCATCTACTGCACCAGCAGCTACATCATCAGCCGTAGCAGCTATAGTATCGGAATCTGCACCGTAATCTTTTAAGCCATTCATCACACCTGCAACTACTGCTTCGATTGCTGTTTCTACTTGAGTACCTGTCAAACCTGTTTCATCAACGGTACCAACTGCAGCAGTGGTGACTGCTCTAGCAACGGCAGCCAAATCATCACCAGTTACACCCGCCTTGCGAAGAGATTTAATCAGGAATTTGGATACTTGTTTAATAGCATTCACCATTGCATTGGTCGGAATACCGGCTTCATCAAGTTGCTGCACCGCAACACTAGCCAGTAACCTCATCATCGCTGCATGGACAGACCCCATGCTTGATCGATTAGGACCTGTTGATACTGAGTTGAGTTTGCTGCTAGGGGTAAGTCGACCATTAAGTGATTGAGCGATACTATCAATGATTACATCAATAGCTACCAGTTTTTGATCGGAAGTTGAAATTCCTGCATTGGCATCTGAAAGTGAAGCGATAGCTCCTTTAAGGACAATGGGAACGACAGTGGTAGTGTCGGTTGATTCGTTCAAACTATCTGCATCAACAGAAGCTATTGCGCCATCACAAATTATAGTTGCCTGAGCATCTGAATAACCAGCTGACTTTAAGTTAGTGTCTAATTCAGATATTAAATCACCTGCGATGCCTGATGGAAGGTCTCTTTCATCTGTAGCCACTGTCAAAACCTGTGAATCCTTCTTTTCTTTACATGAAGATACAATGATCCCGATGGCGAGAACAATAATAAGTGTCCAAGTGAGCTGTAGAAATCTATTTTTCATTCGATTGGTAAAAGTTGTCGTTTCTAATTCAAAAAACCAATTTAGTGGCAAGGTCAGTGAACCCTATCGGCCTGATACAGAACGAAAAGATCCATTAATATTATCTTCGGGGTAAACTTTTTCAAATAATATCAGTATTGTCAAGTAAATGTCGCTAAAATCTAAGGGCGTGTCGCGAATGTGGGAAATTGAGAGACTGGAAAAGTTTGTGTCGTGCTTTGCGGAGGTTCTTTACAGATATCTTGTTGATCTAATTAAACTCGAAAAAATGTAGTGAAAATTTTGAAAGTAGAAAGTGAAAATAGATGAGGAAAATATTCATTAATACAGCTTATTACGCATATATATCTAATATATTTAACTAATATATAGCATTTTCCGACACGTCGGAATGCTTTTTATTTAACAGTGTTTTAACAGTCCTTTTTAATTGATAGTCAAATTGATAGAAATATTCAACATTACAGTCAAATAAGTTTCAATTTTTTCAGATTCCTATGCTTTTCAAGTAGTATTTTCATAAAAACAGTTACTTGTGTTTATATCACTGAATGTTTAGACTTATTGATGACATTTTCCGACATTCGGAATGGACTTGTTTTTAACAGCTATTCCGAGATGCTTTTTCTGATGTGCTTTCTTTCGGTGAATCTATCAGATACACTTTAAATATCAGTTTATAACGTTACTATTTCCGACAACAGAAACAAATATATTTAATATAACAGTAATAAAGCGGCAACATTCTAAAATATTTAAATAATTCTTTTTCCGACGTCGGAATGGTTTTTTCAGATGCTATGGTTCCATCTTCACCCGAGTCTATCAGATAGAAATTAATTAAATATCAGATATTAAAAGCTAAGCTGTTTGCCATCTACGTCTTCCCTTTTCTTCTTCTTATCTTCTGCAGTTTTTCTATTTATCTCCGTTCTTTTTTGCTGTTTCTCAAGCACCTTTTGCTCCTTATTTTTACGCAGCTCTTCTTCAAACCACCTGATCTCTTCTGAATCCATTTCGTTGACAACTTCAAATACTATGTCTTGGACCATACTCTTTGGAACAATAAAACCTTTTGCAGTACAGTAGAATGTTAATTCATCCGTTATTTCTTTTCTGCAGTATCCTGCCGCTCCAATAGACAATTTACATTCCTTTTCAATCTGAGTCGCTTTATTTCCGACAGTTGATTTTTTGGTCTGAAAGAAATCACAAACCTCATCAGCAGTAATATAATTCTTGTCCGCTTTATCAAAAAGAAAATTGAGACGAGCTATGACATATACTATCGAAGCTGCCCAAATCTCCTCTTTCCCTCTACTTATATCAATCCTCCGCTTTCGTGATAATGTATCGAATAACTTGATAGCATATCCTTTATATTCATTATTTAAATGATTTCGGCAAAATCCTTCGATCATTGCTTTTATTTTATTCATCTTTTTGATTTTATTATCTTTATTACTCATGCTTGTTTTCTTTGTTAACAATCGGTTTTTTGTCGTAGGACGTTAAGTATAATTATTTGTCAATTGATTTACTTCCTACACTCGTAATATAATAGACCAGATTAAACTGCAAACCATCAAATTTTTATTGTATTCAGATCAGTTAGTTATTGTTTATAGCATTGATATATAGCCTTATTTAATCAGGTAAATCAGATACTAACTAAATATCAGTTAATAAAACAAGTGCTTTTCACAGGTCAATATTTCAGTTAAGTCTAATAGAAAGGAATATTGACTTTTTTCCTTCAGCGGCAATGCTGAAGTATAATATCTCATAATAACAGAATCATGGAAGTAAAAGAGATCATATCACAGCTGGAAACATTTGATGGCTCGTTTCCGAAAGAAGCATTAGAAGCGGCAATAGAGAGAAAGGAAGAGATTATTCCGGAACTGTTGAAGATGCTGAAATACACGGTCGAGAATGCAGAAAAGGCGGCCACAGATGAATATTGGGGACACACATACGCCTTGTATCTGCTGGCTCAATTTGGAAATAAAGAGGCTTATCCGCTTTTTATTGAATTATTATCTCTGCCTAATGACACACTTTGGGCTTTACTTGGCGAATTGGATGGATGGGACTCTGTATTGGCTTCGGTTTCTTGTGGTGACGATTCAATGATTCTTCAACTGATTGAAAATGATAATATAGATGAATATGCCAGATGCGTGGCTTTAAATTCCTTGGTAACTCTACATGTTGCCGGTAAAAAGAAAAGAGAAGAAATAATCGAATACTTTTCTGAATTATTTAATGGGAAACTGGATAGATCGTTCTCCGCAGTATGGATGGGCCTTGTTAACTGCTGCCTTGATCTCTATGCCGATGAACTTCACGATGACATTATAAAAGCAATCCAAGACGATTTAGTCTGGGAAGGAGAAATTTCAATAAGTGATGTCGAAGAGGTATTTGCTGAAGACAAGCAAACTGTGATTGACAAGTTATTTAAGAGTGAAAGATATCAGTTGATAGATGACACCATCAAGGAAATGGAATGGTGGTCATGTTTTAAAGACAACAAACAACTGGATGATGATATTGCAGACAGTTTATTTGATGCAGCAACAGAGTATATACCTCAAGAAGAAGCTGACCAGTTTCGGAAACGTCAGGAAAGCTATTATCAACCGGAATCACCTGGCGAACCAGTCAGAACGGAACCAAAGATCGGTCGCAATCAGCCATGTCCATGTGGTAGTGGCAAAAAATATAAGAAATGCTGCGGAAAGAAGTCATAAACATGATAAAAAGCATATAAAACAGATTATTATACGCAATATTCTGATATTTTGGGTTTTAGCATATTTTTTTATTCATCGGAATAATCTATTGCAACAGATTGTTTTTAAAATCTATTCTAACCAGACTACTAATAAAACCATGAAAGATATCACTTATAAAGATATATTGATAATAATAGAAGGCGCATTTCAAATGGCTAGAAAGGATCTAAAAATTGTTGAAGCGGAAAAAAACCTTCTAGATAAAATGCTAGAGGCTGCAGGGATTGAAGCCGAAGAACTGACAGATTTTCAAAACTTAAGCAGTTTAGATATAAAAGAACTGAGTCGCCAACTTTCATCTGAAAAAGCCAAAAAGTTATTATTACTCACTTTGGTTGCAGTTGCATTAGCAGATCAAACCGTCGACAAAAGTGAAAAGGAAATGGTGGACAGTCTTACAAAAGAGTTGAATGTAGGGCAGATAGACATTGGAAAAATCTCCTATGAAAACTGTGAGAAAATGATTCTAAAACTTCTGTCTGAGAAATAAAAAAATCATTTTCAAATTTTTCATACAAATATAATAAAGCAGGACAAAGCCTGCCTTATCATTACATCAGTTTCGCCGCTTTGCTGCTCAATATATTTCCATCACGGTAATAGATTGACAGCATCTTATGCGATTCGTGCCCGGTTAGAGATTGTATTTGTAAAATCTGTAAATTCTGTCGACCACACTCAGTCACAAATCCAGATCGAATACTGTGAATGGAATATAGTTGCTCATCCAGGCCAGCCATCTTGATCCGGTTCTTGAAGATCCGGTAGATAGCTCTACCAGTCAGAGAAGGATGATGAATATTTCCTCCTCTCGAAATACTGCAGAACAAATGTCCTGAAGTTATCCCGCTGGCGTTTAACCAGTCATTTAATGCATCGGCAGCCCGACCCAAGATCGGAAATTCTTTGCCACGTGCTTTCTGGTCATTTTTCATTTTCCAGAGTTTGATCTTGTACCCTTCCTCGACACGAGTCAGGTCTTCGATCATCATCTGAGATAATTCGCTTCTGCGCCTTCCGCCAGATGAAAATCCAACCAGCAGCAACGCTTTGTCACGTTTATCTATGAGTTTATCACCACAGGTGGCTATCAGCTTTTCAATGATATCTTTTGTTGCCGGAAGTTTTCTTTCAGCATAGATACCTTGAGATACCAGTGCACTTTTCGCTTTTGATATAAGTGTTGTCACCATTTCATGACGAAGCGGATTATCAACATTTAGCATGACATGCACCCCGCTGATCATATAAAGCCTTCTCTTGATGGTCTGCAATGAATGCTGACCGGGTTACAGGTACATTAGAAATGAGGGCCTGCGACCACCAGGTAATCCGGGATATGTTCGTGACCGAATTTATCTTCCCGAACAAGTGGTGGACGGATGCCGCGGGTTACGGTACAGGAGATTCGATTAGCGGCAAAGAAGCTGCTGATATAGAGCTTATCAATTTTTCTTATCCACTTGAGGAATTGGATGACAAGGTCCAACAGTTAGCGGAGAAGTTAACTAACATACCACTTTCACAGTTGATGTGTATGAAGCTGATTGTCAATCAGGCGTACGATAACATGGGGCTACAGAGCACGCAAACCCTTGGGCCAATACTCGATGGTATAATGCGAAATACACCCGAAGGTCGCGAGTTTGTTAACGTGTCTGCATCCGAAGGTGTGAAAACTGCAATTCAGAGACGTGATGGCCCCTTCGGCGACTATAGTCAGGCGCCCATTGAGGAGCGGCTGCGGAAACGCAGTCAGCTGAAATAGAGAAAAAGAATTTGAGAGGTCCTTTATGATTGATCTTTACACTTACTCGACACCAAATGGATATAAAGTATCGGTAACCCTGGAGAAACTGGAAATCCCCTATGAGGTTAAAATCATAAATATCCAGAAGGGGGAGCAAAAGACATCTGAGTTTCTGAAAATAAATCCAAACGGCAGAATTCCTGCGATTGTGGACCGGAAGGCTGATAATTTCGCGGTATTTGAATCGGGTGCCATTATGATCTATCTTGCCGAAATAGCAGGAAAAATGTTACCTACGGATGAAAAAGGAATATCTCTGGTCATGCAGTGGTTGATGTTTCAAATGGGGGGTGTGGGGCCGATGATGGGACAGGCCAATGTATTTTTCCGCTACTTCCCGGAAAAGATACCGGCAGCCATTGAGCGATACCAGACGGAAGTCAGACGCTTATTGGAGGTTTTGGATAATCGATTGCAGGATCATGAATACCTTGCAGGTGATTATAGCATTGCGGATATAGCGAACTGGTGCTGGGCACGCACCGCTTTCTGGTCCGGTGTTTCCATCGATGATCTTGTGCATTTAAATCGCTGGATCGATCTATTGGAGTCTCGTAAGGCCTGTCAGAAAGGCATAACCGTTCCCTATGATACATCCAAGTTATTGAAAAAAGAGAATAGAGCGGAGGCTGAAAAAAAGTTTGCTGAAAGCACCAGAAATATGGTGACAGGTGCGGAGAAATCCTGAATTGGCTGATTTGTTACTTAATAACAATTGAAAAAGAGCTATTATGAAAGCATTGGAAAGCGACCAACCATTAATTGTGTATGTAGATATCAAGAGTCCCTACGCCTTTGTTGCCATTCGGCCGACGCTGGAGTTGGAGTCGTCCCTGGGTATTCGATTTGACTGGAGGCCTTTAACACTCGATATTCCCAGTTATCTGGGCTCCGCTAAAAAAGTGGATGGAAAGGTGGTGGAATCAACCCGTAGTGAAATACAGTGGAAATTCCTGAAATATGGATATCGAGATGCCAGGCGATATGCTGAAAGACAGGGATACATCCTGAAGGGAACTGAGAAGATATGGGACTCAAGCATTGCCAATATCGGTATTCTATGGGTCGTTCGGAATAATCGAGACCGTTTGAAGGACTACTTTGAAGAGGTTTATCCACCCTTTTGGAAACGGGAACTTGATATTGAAGATTTCGAAGTGGTGGAAAACTGCCTGGAAAAGGCGGGAGTTGACTCAAAAGGGTTCAGGGAATTTTGCCAGAGTGAGGGCAGAGAGGTGCACGATGATCTTCAGGCTCAACTGCACCCCCTGGGGATTTTTGGTGTGCCCACTTATATTGTTGGTGGAAAGATACTATTCGGCCGCGAACATCTGCCCCTGGTACGGTGGTTACTGAAGGGCTCCAACGGGCCTGCGCCTGATATAGCATACGAAATATCTGATTCCATATAAGATTATTGTTTTTTGAAATATGTATCTACTCAGCCCCCCTCCGTTGAGGGTATTATCATATAAAACACGCATGAATCCATCCCTGGAGCTGTTGGAAAACATCCTGTTTTCCATCGTTTTATATGACAACACCCTCAACTCCGGCATTGTTATAAATAGTTACTGAATTATAAAATGTGAAACACTATGATGAAAATATATATCGATTTTAAATCACCATTGTTTTATCTGGCGTATAAACCCACATTGGCATTGATAGAGAAACACGGGATTGTTCCGGAATGGATCCCCTTTCGTTCAATTCAAGAGCCAATGCCACCACGTCTGACAGAGGAAACAAAAACCGAGACACATTTTCGAATCAGGGCCGAAGCCAGGCAGAACAACCATCTCATGTATGCGGAGTATCAGAAGTTGCCCATGACTTTTCCGTCTGAGCCGGGTGAAACGGATCTGGCTCTGGCAGCTCTGTTACATCTGCAGGACGATCCAGGAGACTTTATCCAGGCGGCTCTGGAAGCATACTGGGTGAAAAACGCTGATCTGAACAGTTTTGAAGTGGTTTCGGGAATTTTATCCGGAATTGGTATTGATCCATCCCAATGTGATTTTAGTTCATACCTGACCGAACTGGAAGCAATTCAAAAAGATGCCTGGGATGGAGGTGCCGTGGAAGCACCTGCATACGTTATCGGTGGCCAGGTTTTTATCGGCCGCGAGCATCTTCCGTGGATCGAGTCGCTTATTGTTTCTCAGAAGACTGAAATACACGCTCATTCGGAATAAGGTGAGGTCTTCCCGGGATCAAAGGGTTTGCTGTACGGATACATGTTGGCCCATTTGAGAATTCCAGAGCCAATATTATTCCTGAAGATGACTCGTTCAGTATCAATCAGGGAAAGCCGTCCGTTTAATAGCAGGTATTTCAGCCTCAATTTCAATCTACGCCAATGGGCCAGAGCTAACATGTCGGAGTATAGATCATTTAAAGACGGTATGTACGAAGATATCGAAAAAGAAGTCTTTAACGGTGTTGAAATGAGGCACTACAAAGACCGTCCAAACAATCTAGTAGAACTCCTCAATACATCTGTAGACAGATTTTCTGGTCGGACAGCAGTTGTGGATAATGACGTACGTATCTCCTACGGGGAATTCCACCGATTGTGCCGAAATCTTGCCGTGTCATTAACCTCTCTCGGAATCAACAAAGGAGACCGGGTTGCCATACTGATGAATAACGGTTGGGAATATGCTGTCTCCTACTACGGTATTATACAAACAGGTGCCATTGCCGTATTGTTGAATTGGCGGTGCTCAGGGTCGGAATTGGAATATATGCTTGATGATTCCGGGGCTAAATATCTTCTCATGGGAGGAGAACACTGGGAAAAGCTAGAGAGCATAAGCAAAACAAAGATCAGCCTGAAAGGTATTTATACCACTCATGACCATGTTCCCGGAAAAACAGAGTGTTTTGGAGACCTGCTTGAACCGGATTTCCAACATGCATCTGTCGAATTTCCATCAATCCACGAAGCAGATCCGGCAGCCATTATGTATACCTCCGGGACTACCGGCAAACCAAAAGGAGCTTTGCAGACCCATCGCAATTGTGTAGCCAATGCAGTAAATGTCTGTAAGGTTGCTGAAATAGACGAAAACGATATTCAGATTATACTCGCCCCCATGTTCCATGCCTCTGGAATGAATGCCGGCTTGACGACATGTTTATATGCCGGGGGAAGCAGCGTGATCCGGCCATCGTTTGATCCTCTTGATGCATTAACGCAAATTCAGGAGGAAAAGATCACTGTCAGCGGAGGGGTGGCCACAATGTGGTGGGTTATACTCCATATGACCCCCCGGAGCGACTTCGATTTAACGTCCTTGAATAAGATTATCTTTGGCGGTTCCCCGGTACCGACCGAATTGATACAACAACTCACAACAGCCTTTCCCAACGTTAGATTTGGTAACATATACGGCAGTACAGAAGCAACATCTACTTCCTCTTACAACACTCATGAAGATATCTTACGAATCCCTGAAGCCGTCGGACAACCTTTACCCACCATCGATATAAAAATTATCGATCCCGTATCTGGAATTCCCAAACCGCATGGAGAAGTAGGAGAAATATGTGTTAAAGGCCCTACTGTGTGCGGAGGGTATTGGAACAGGCCGCAAGCGACTCAGGAGACTAGTTGAAAACGCCATTATGCAACACCCGGCAGTCCTGGAAGTGGCAGTCGTTGGAGTTGCTGATGAAAAAATGCAGGAGGCGGTCAAAGCAGCTATATATCTGAAACCAGGAATGACAGCCACAAAAGATGAAATAATCGACCATTGTAAGAGATTGATTGCGAGCTATAAAAAACCTAAACACATTATTTTTACCGATCAGCCACTTCCGAAAAATCCCAGCGGAAAAGTGTTGAAACCGGCAATTAAAGAGCTATAGTAGCTATTCACCGTTCCCGGTTAATGGTGGGGCTCATCAATTCAACGGAAGAAATCATATTACACAGCAACCAAGGAGAGCTGATATGACTGAACAGGTATACAAGGATATGGTTGATGTTATGACCCGAAGAAGTATGGCGGTTGGTGGTGCTTTCGGGGGTAAGGATATCCCTGAGTTTTATCGGGTGGTCAAGGCCCTGTTTACGCCTGAAGAAGCGGAAATTAATAACGCCATGCCCCCGAAAACCGTTTCTGCAGCGCAACTGGCCGAAATCATGGGGCGGGATGATGTGTTGGAACTGGAAAAAACGCTGACACTTATGGCAAAAAAGGGATTGTGCATTTCGTACAAAAAAGGTGACCTGCGGCTGTTTCGAGAGATGCCGTTTATCCCCGGCATCTTTGAATGTGTCTTTAAGACGGGAACAGCTACCGAGCGGGACAAGGAGTTGGCCAAAGCTATTTTTGAGTACAAAGAGGCCTGGGAAGTCAGCACGCAATTTAAACTCCCCTACCCCATGCAGCGGATTATCGCCGTTGATGAAACCATTGAAACCGGGCACAAGATTCACACCTATGACCAGGTCAAAACCTATATAGAAGCCAATGACGATATTGCGGCTGCAACCTGTTACTGCAGGCACGCTGCCATGTTGCTGGGTAAGGATACCCATGACATGCCCATGGAGGTTTGCCTGGCATTTGGTAAAAACGCACAATACACAATGGGAAGCCTTGGCGCCAGGAAACTGACAAAGGAAGAGGCATACCAGATGATTGATGATTGCCGGGAAGCGGGATTGGTTCACATGACCCACAATGCTGCGGATCAGGTGAGCTATCTCTGCAATTGTGACAAGTGGCACTGCTACACGATCCAATCCATACTGAAATATCCAAACCCGTCTGCATTGCTTAACTCGGGTTTTGAACCGAAGTTTGATGCGGACAGCTGCACTGCTTGCGAAACCTGCCTGGATCGCTGTCCGGCCGAAGCCCTGGTAATGGGCGATCAGGATGTGCCGGTGGTGGACTTGAATCTTTGCTTTGGTTGCGCCGTGTGCGCCACCGGTTGTGACGATAACTCCATCACCATGGTCGCAAAGACGAGCGGCTATGAAGCACCACCTAAAAACGACATGGAGTTGGCACAGAGAATGATGGCTGGGTTATCGAAATAGAGGAAGGTTGCTTACTACTGGTATCAGTCGACTATAAAACGGTGGGAGAGTAGATCATTAGCGTGATGATAGGAATTTGGTTTTAGCAAGTCAAGATGATAGGAATTTGGTTTTAGCAAGTCAAGTGGCAATGAATCGGATTTGGAGATTTGGCATCAATATCTGGGGATTTTTAGATAAGTTTGCGGCTAAAAACAGATTCTCAAGCTGTTGTCAGACAGGAATTATTTTTCGCCATGGTTTTTCCAAATTCGAAACAGACTCAGTCACTCTTCGCAGCCACACTCATGACACGGGAAATGTTAACTCACAATATCCGGTTGATCAGGTACTGCCCATCCTGTGTCCTCGACAGGGATCCACACAATCTCCGGTGCATTCGTCTTCGGTGGCGGGTCCCGGGCAGCCTCATCCCACAAACCCAAGTGTTTTAGGATTTTATGTATGATCGGACCCTCTGTTATGAATCACTTGTTTCATAATGCACATCTCCACTACAGGGTTGATTTGATTACTAAAAACTTATTTGGTTTTTATTTACCACCCCCAATTTACGAAGCGAGTGGCCTTTTTTCAGATTGCGGACAATCGATTGCACCTCTTCTTTCTCCAATTCGGAGGCCTCAATCATGAAGGGGGCGTATTTCACAAGCTGTTCGGCTTTTATGATACCTTTTTGAATGAGCTGCCGAACACTGTTTGGATTTAGTTCGAGCTGCTTAGCTGCTTGATTTAACGAAAGCACGTTTCGCTCTTTTTTTCTGTCGAAAGGCTCAATTTTGTTTCTGACACGTAGCCCTCTGACCCGAACTCTCGTCCAGTCGTTTCCCAAGCCGGTTTTCAGACCATGACGACTGAGAATCAAGGCAATCTCCTCGTCCGTATGGTGGGGTGCTAGTTTTTGCACTAGTTTAATGACGTCGTCTTCGGTTTTGGTGGAAGGGGGATCCCCCTTGGTCGGTTTTTTAAATCGGACTTGAGTGTGAATCCCTCCTTTCCAGTGGATAGTCATGTCCAGCATGGGTTCGGATTCGTCCAGGCGAATGATCACTTCTTCTACCATAAGGCGGACGATGCGCTTTTTAATCGTCGGATCCGTTTGTGGGTGTCCTGTAGGGTAAAATAAGTATATCCTTGTCAAGGCCCTCAATAACTTTGCTTACAAGCGGAATTGAGACGATTATTCCGTGTTTACAGGGAGTCAGAAGATTTTACCTTAATTAGATCCGCCAGTCGTATTAAAAACTGATCAGCAGGCAGAAAATCAACCAGACGCAGATCTATGCGCTCCTTTCCTTGACGATTAAAAAACAGAACTGTCGGAACACCTTTGATGCCGTATTGGCTTACTAACCGTTCATGCAGCACGTTGCCGTCCTCGGTTAGATCCACCTTGACCATGACGATTTTTTCTCCAGACATTTTCACAATATCAGGATCTCGAAAGGTAATCTCGTCCAGTTCTCGACACGGGGCGCACCAGTCTGCGGAAAAGTCAATAATCACAGGTTTTCCAGCACTCTGCGCCTGCGCCATCAGCTGCTGGGAATAAGGTTGCCAGTTGGTGTAAATGAAGGTGGGATGTACCCCATTGACGCAGAACTGGTGATATCCAGGTAAGAGCGAGATAAAATTATGGCACAAATGATTTCTGAAAGGCGATTTGACTTAGATTGGAACCCAGCTAATTCCTTTTGTGCCAACGCTCAGGGATCGTACAAAAATAACTTGGCATAAGCTGTCCGCAAAAGTCCCATAAAGACCGGACATTTTGCTGACACAATGCCAAGTCAACGTGTTTCCTTTTCATTAATAGGAAACACTTGAGTAATTTTTGAGCCGGCCCTTAGGCAACAGATTTGGGCTAAGAACTAAGAGGCACTTTTTCTAGATTTAGTTGACAGTCTTTGAACAGATCTTCAAACTTTATGGGGAATTGAAGGGCAATTGCAGTAAACCCATTTGAAGAATCTTTTGGAGAATCAGGATGGAAAAACTCAGCAAATTAGCAATGGACTATCCCTTGTGCGAAGGAGCGTGCCTTAGTGGGATAGCAACCAAACAATCTTTGGAAGGAGGTCCCGCCTCAACAGATCTGGAATACGGAATGAAGGGAGCCAAATCGGCAGTGGTGTTTGCTGTCCCTTTGGATCAGTCGCTCATTCCTGATTATTTGGGAAAAAAAGATCGTCTTGCATTCGAGACCAACTATGAACGAACAAATTCATTGGCCAGCGGTGTGGCCGTAAAGCTGTCAAATTACCTCACTCAAAAAGGTCACCCTGCTGTCCCGTTAGCAGCAAATGATGTCTATCGGGATGACACGCCAAACGGGCGAATCGATATGATGCCTCCTGTCAGTTTACGTTATTTAGCGGTAGCTGCAGGCGTAGGTTCTTTTGGCTTGAGTGGAAACGTCATTACAGATGAACATGGTGCCGGTGTGATTTTGGGAGCCGTTTTGACCAGCGCGGACTTGCTGCCAACATCGTCCATAGAAGAAAAAGACAACTACTGTGACGAATGTAAAATGTGCTTGAATGGGTGTGCTTCTCAATTAATGAACCCTGAGATAAAGACAGTTGTGACTATGGGTGGCAAGACTTTCACATATTCTGAACGAAATCACTATATGAGGTGTCAATATGTATGTGGTGGTTTCACTGGAATCCACCCTTCAGGAAAATGGTCGACCTGGTCACCGGGACGTTTTGCCATCCCTGACAAAGATGAAGAAATTGCACCGGTGTTTCTGGCCAGTATGGATGCTTACAACAAGCGTCCTGAAGGACCAGGTGGGCATTATCACTCTTTAATGGATAGCAAGCTGTATAATACGTGCGCTAATTGTCAATTATTCTGCGTCCCTGAAAAAAAGGAGCGAACCAGACGATACAAATTGCTGACCAATGGCGGCGTGGTTGTTCAAAACTCTGATGGAACGTTGGATGCAGTCCCCCCGGAAGAGGCTGGTAAACTTTTAAATGAAATGAAGCCTGAGGTTCGAGCTTTATACGAGGGTGATATCAAACCAAACCCAGAATTAATGGCTTTATTCAAAAGCATGAAACCAGTGGCTGCCAATTAGAGGAAAAAAGGAAAATCTTCTTGTAACTAACCAACATGTCCAGGAGGCGCAACGAAGGATGAGAAAGCGGGGTCGAAGTTGACCCCCACTGATCCCATGATCCAGTCCAGATACTGCAATGAGCGGTTGATCAGCTTGAACTAGTTGGACAATGCATGCATCATCATGGTGTTGACGTCTGCATGATACTTTGTGTCATCCATGGACATGATCTTATCCCAGTTTTCCTGCAGTTGTTCCGGTGTTGGGATTTCCTTGAAGTTAATGCCGGGGCCGGTCATAATTTGAGAGCGGCTGTAGTGTCCTGCGAAGGCATTGATATAAACACCTCTGTCCGTGCACTCTTCCGAAACCAGATAGAGAACGGCTGGTGTGACATACTCAAGCTTGAGCTGGTCAAAGAACTCCTTCGGCATTACATCCTTGGTCATCCGTGTTCCAGCGCTGGGTACAATAACGTTACTGTTGATATTATACTTGGCGCCTTCGATGTTCAGGACGTGAGCCAGTCCGCACATACCGGTTTTGGCAGAAGCGTAGTTTGCCTGACCGAAATTTCCGAAAAGACCTGATCCTGAGGCTGTCATCACAATCCGCCCGTAGCCGTTGGCTTTCATGTTCGCGAAAGCGGGTCGGGTAACATTATAGGTCCCTTTCAGGTGAACGGCCATGACAGCGTCCCAATCCGCTTCTTCGGTTTTAAGGAAAGACTTGTCCCGCAGGATACCGGCATTGGCTATGACTATGTCTACCTTACCAAATGTATCGATTGCTGTTTTGACGATATTTGCGCCACCTTCTACCGTGGCAACACTGTCAAAATTCGCAACAGCCTCTCCACCTGCAGCCTTGATTTCATCCACAACGATGCTGGCAGCGGCATCACCAGCCCCTGTCCCATCTACAGATCCGCCCAGATCATTGACAACAACCTTTGCGCCCCTTTTTCCAAGGTTTATCGCATAATCCCTTCCAAGCCCCGTACCGGCGCCGGTAACAATTGCTACTCTTCCTGAATAGTCGATATTAGACATATCATTCTCCTGATTGTTTTTATTGAATTGAAAAAGAGTCGATGTGAAGCCTCTTTCACATATTTCGTTGAGCTATACTCCATATTTTATTCATAACAGAAGTGCAGCAGAAAATCCAGTTTAGCGGGTGTGAAAATGACAATTTTTTGATTGTAATTGTCTTAATTTTCTCCCGGAGAATGTCCCTGGCATATGGAATACTTTCAAATTCCTCGGCGCCATGTAACAAAGACCTTCTGCACCGCTCAATATTTTTCGGACTTCAGCATTACAGGTCCAGGGTCTGGTCTCCAAAGCCATTCGATCAGTTTTTATTCCGTTAATCTGGATGAATCCTTCTGGTGCAAATCTTCTGATATACTCCTCCCTAACCAGGCTTATAATCCAGGCAGGAATAAATGCGATGACGTAATTTTTTCACCGCTTAACTTCCTCATGCGTCAGCAGGGCTTCAATTTGATAAATCTGGTTGTTCTGGAAGGTAAGCGTTATAGTAGGCGGGAGCTTATGCCGAGCTGTTTGGCGGATTGGTGTAGAATCTTATCACATGTAATCATCTCTGCCTCAGAGGACCCGGAACATGCAAGATGCAGTGCATCGAGAGTGCGCAGGCGGGTTCTTTTTGAGGAAATCCATTTCTCTGCCTGGTTGAAATGGCTTGGAGAAAGAGATTGAGCTAGCAATAGACCTGATTTGATATCATTCGTAAACGCATTTTCAATTAAGCCAGCTTCTGCCTCGTTTAGTTCAGTCATCCGAACCCAACGCGCAATAGCTGAAGCAAATTCCACTCTAGTAAGACGACTGATCAAGACAGGTGGATCAATATCGATTAAAAATATCTGAATTGCAAGACTATTGCTTTCATTTCGGTAATAGGGAAGTAAGGCACTCGTATCAAAATAGTATTTATTAGCCACGTTCGTCCCTCATATCACGGATTAGATTTTCAGCGTTTATTCGACTTGATGAGATTTGTTCTCTGAATTTGGTTCGATCCGGGAACCGGATACGTGTGTCTTCAGTTTCTATTGCGGTCAATTGTGCCACTGGTTTTCCTCTTCGCGTAATCACAATATTCTCACCAGCACTTACTGCATCCAGCAGGCTACCTATTTTCTCCCGAGCTTCTCTGACAGATACTGTTTTCATTTACTTCCTCGTTGCTATTCGATGGATTGATATTGAGCTTACCGAGACATGATTCATATGTACATAAAACTTGTGTACACGTCAAGTAAAATGACCATAAACTCCAGGGCAATCGCATCAAAAAATCAGGCATTAATGCTTTAAAGAACAGCAAAATGTGCTAGCGTTAAAAGTAAGAGTTTTCTTGGTTTTGATAAAAAACAGCTGGTCACACCTGAATTAATATGTTT
>Ga0233431_1003735_pt1 | contig 17577 bp, 8 predicted proteins | sample SI_118_April2016_FD_179867 | JGI IMG/M metagenome (GOLD analysis project Ga0233431, IMG submission 179867) | Seawater microbial communities from Saanich Inlet, British Columbia, Canada - SI_118_April2016_200_MG | ecosystem: Environmental > Aquatic > Marine > Inlet | place: Canada: British... | reverse complement strand
TCAATCGCGCGCCAATCAACAGTGGGCCGGCCCATGGGCTATGTGGGACGGCGCGGGAAGCAAACTCTATGAATACGCGATTGATAATTTTGTTTGCGAGACTGTTAATTTCTTCCAGCCCGATTTAAAGCATTTTATATCGAAGCGCGAAGACGAGTTTGAGGCCGCCGTGAAAGATAATTATTATTCACTGCGCTTGAAGCTTTATAGACCGGTACTAAAATCTGAGGGCTCCGATCAACAAACAAGATACGCGGATCTTACAAAATTTGACATGTATTCGAGACCCAGTGCGTTTGGTAACCCGGGCGCCGGAAAAATGTTTTCGATCGAAGTTGGGGGCGAAGACGACTGGAATGCAGTAGATACCTACGGCCACGTGACTCCTCCGTATTATTATGGTGAATCCTCAGTTACAGTGCTTTTTAAGGCGCCATTTAATGGCAAGCCCACGCTGGATGATATCTTCTCGCGCGCCGAATATATTTATGATCGTTCCACAGAAGGAGATCCCACATCCGGATCGTACGGCCAAATAGTTTCTTCAAATCATTTGGGATATAACATTAAAGACAGCCTTATGATGATCACCTCGAGTATTAACATAGCTGATAAAGTTATTGATGTACCTCCCGGTACTGATTCTAACAAAGAAAGATGGCTTATCCAGACGAAGTTTGAAACCCCAGTACTTAATTTTGCTGGTATCGATATCAACGATATTGAATCGCCTCCAAGCGCTAGCGATCTGGGAGCCCTTTCACTGCAACCTGCTGGCCAAGGTCCTGGCTATTTGATTAGTCGCGGCATGTGGCACCAATATGGTAAGCTCCCACAGGACGACGCCGGCATTTTCATGACTCTTGATAGTCCTTCGGATGTGGTATCTCCGACTGATGGTGCTGTAACCGCTAAGTCCCTAGCTTCCATAGTCGGCCTTGAAACTGGTAAGCCCGAACGAATTGGAGATCTAAAAGCTCAAAAGATAATCTCCGAGGCAGTTGTAGCGGTGCCCTTCACTCTTGGCCGAGACGGAAGAGCTAAGTTCTACAAGCTCAAAAAACGACAGACGAATGCTGCCATTCGATTAAGCAACGGTCAGCAAACCCAAACGAGAGTCCCGAAGGAGATCCAGAATATTGTAAAGGCTCAGAAGAAGTACGTCTTCCCTCCGAAGTTTGATTTTGTAACCAACCAGGCGATAGATGCGGTTGTCATGTATGTATTTGAGTTTGCTAAGAGTCTCACACAACAAGACCTTGCCGACATCTGGCAGAACATACCGCCAGGATATACCGGCGAGGACATGCAAACACAAACGGTAACAGTCCAGCACTCCTTGTTGACAGATGACTTTTATGATAGCGAACAACGACAAATCGATTCTAACTTGCGATGGATGGTCTTCAAGGTCAAGCAGCGCGCAGCATCAAACTACAATAAGTTTGTGAAGAGAAATCTAACAGATGATCTCTCGGCAGTCCCCGATAGTATCAATACACCCTATACTTATAACTGGCCTTACGATTATTTCTCACTGGTTGAGCTAATTAAGATGGATGCCGGAATACAGTATGCGTCTTTTGGTGGCGACGGAGATAGAGAGCAGGGCGAAGAACAGAGAGATCAGAAGGAAGAAGACGAACGCGCGGAAGAGTCGCAAGAAGAATCCGCGCAAGAAAACCCAAGTACTCGGAGTGGTAAAGAAGGATAATGGAATTTTTTGATAAAAAACAAGAAGTTTTAGAAGTCAAATTGACACCCTACGGCAAATACAAACTGTCACAAGGACGATTCAAGCCGACCTATTATTCTTTTTTCGACGAAGGGGTGTTATATGATTCGCGATGGAGTGGGGAAGGGGTCATCAGCGCTGATGATCTTCAAGCTGGCTTCATCGAAAAGCAAAACGAAATAGAACCCCGGATTCAAGATGAGACCGCTATGCTTAAAACCTTGACAGTTTATAGAGGAATTCAGACTAGTCAGGGCGAGCGCAGTGCAGTCATCCAACAAAGGCTGGAAAATGCCGATACTTCGCTTATGGGAGATCCTCTTTACGGGAATCCCGGCGACATTTATGCTGCCGAAGAATTACAGCCCGTAGCATCGAGGCCTGAGTTTCTTTCTCGGCCCCTGGGAAAGTCAAAGATAAGCCTTGATAAACAACCCAGCTGGGCAGTCGAAGCTTACGCACAGGAGCTATCTTCCTCTACATCTGCATGGACAAGAAGTTACGTTCCCTCGAGCTCGCCACCCCTTCAAGCAGCCAGCGCGGCATCTGCAATTGATCCAGCGGGCCTCTTTGCCGCGGCCGCAGATTGTTCCTTTACTATTACAATTCCCGAAGCAAACGGAGGAGATACTACTGGTGGCGCCGGCGCAATTACGATATTATTAGATGCAGATCAAAAAAATAGTCCTCCCGGCGCCGCAAACCAAATCACTATTGGGGTCCAGAGTTCCAGTGATCCCGCAGAATTGCTGCCTGACGTACAGATCCGCACCTTTATTAAACAAGCTATAAATGGAGATTCGTCACCGCGCATAACTTATGCAACATCCGGAAGAGGACAGACAGGAGTTTTGGGCATTTCAGCTGTTCTGCCTTCGGGCCCAGGGGTTACGCTTATGATGGATACTGCCGGTATATCTGGCAACATTACCTCAGCGCTAGCGAACGTAAGTGGAGTTGCCGTAGTTAAAGTAACAGATTTTACTGGCGGCACTGTCCCGGATACCTATCAAGAAATAAAACTTATTCCACAAATTGATATAAGTTGTAAATATAATACATATATTAAGAATGTCGGAGATGGATGGTCCTCTTATGTGGAGGGAAATGTAATTTATGAAAATCCTGCCGTGGCCAAAGACTCTATTTTTACGACTCCAACGCAAACCAATACCCTGCAAGCTATCACCACGGCACTTATGGACGATATATATATTGGTGTAGAACACAAGGCTTTGGTTTTGGGAATAGGGGAAGAGAATACCGATTTTAATAGAGAAAATTTTGAGATAGAAGTGTTTTTATCTGGTGCCGATTACGGAACAGCCGAGAATGGGTATTTAAAACAGCTTCGGTTCCATAAAAATCCAGATGAGTTTTATGATTTAGACGATGTGGGTTATTATCTTACCATTAACAGTGACGAAGAGATTAATCCTGCGCTGCTGCAACAGCTAGGAGTCAAATCCACAGGCCTCGCAGACCCCGAGACTGGTGCGATAAGCACTAGACAGTTCTTCATTAAGGATTTGTACGGCCCCGCCGACGATCTTTGCCCTCCGGAGGAGACTGAATGACCTCTTCGCCAGTAAGCTTTTCTTCGGCAGATGTTAGTATCCCCGGTGCGTATATTAAAAAAATTAATTTAAATACGGCCAATGAGGATTTGGTAGTTACGGTTGATTTTTCTCTTAAACAGCTTCTTCCGAAAGTCTCATCGCCGGCTAAACAGCTAGAATTTAGAAATAATTTAAGTGCCAACCTGCATGTGCTACTTATAGTCACGAGTGACAAGGAGAAGGCGCGAGAAATCCTTACTAAACGATCGACCCTCCAAAATTATTTGGTGTTTAATGATACTCCATCAACTAAAACCAAATTACTATCTTTACAAGATTCACAAATTAGCTTGGATAACTCTTTTGATTTGACCCCCTCGCAAATAGGAGAAATATACGGAGTTGATATGCCGTTTATAGAGTCGTTTAATTTATCTACTGGAATTAATCCTCAATATTTGTCTCTTTTCGCTGTGTCCTATTTAAACCTAGATCCAGAGAGCGGAACTGATCAAGGATCGCTTAATAGCGTCGGCTTTGGTACCCTGGCGTCTGAGTTAGTAATTCAAGGAGGCTCCCTCAATACAAAATCCTTTAAATTCTATAAGCGCTCTGCCTCCGGAGGAAAGGGTTCTCTTTGGCTTGGAGGAGTACACCAGGAGGCAGGAGGCTGGTGGAGAACTGGTAATATTTCCGGCGGCCGCGGCGCGCCACCAATGGGCGAGGCGCTTGTGGCGTTACCAGTATATAATTCGAAATTAAGTGATAATCGAACTGTTGGCCGGTTTGAAAAGTTACAACTGGACTTTAACAATGCTGCGCTGCTCAAAGGTGTTGCTGGCATGGCTGCCGGCCGCCTTAAAAGCATCCACGCAGCCAAAGAAAATTGTCCCACTTATGTTTCAGATGTATATTATTCTAAAAACGAACAAAACACTTTGAGTTTTTGTTTTGCTATTAATTATTTAGATATTGTGAAGGCGAATGGAAAATATGCCTCTTTATATAAATCTGCTGACGAGCTGATGACTTCGTGTGAAATATTGTCTTTTAATATTATACGACGAAGGGTTAACGGTCCTAACATTTTTAATAAATTAACCGGTGGGGACTCGCCCTTCCGAATATACGATAACAAGATTACTCCAATCGGCTCTCCTGCTCGGTTAAATCTAGCCTCAACATCGCCGGGGGTTTTACATTATTTTATTGCAGATCCCGGGATGGATGATGTTACAACCGGTTTATATGAATATGGCATAGAAATAGAACTTTTAGACAATACAAAAGAAAAACTATCCAATATTCTTGCAACGTTGCAGGCCCAAGTACCGCCGATAGAGGATTTTTTAGCTCAATCACTTACAAAAGGCAACTATAATGCTCTTCTAAACCGTTATACGCCGGGCTTCATGACTTTGCTAAAAAAGGAATCTGATTATAAATCTCCGTGGGTCGTAGCCTTATCCACTTATGCGTCCGCGTTGACCATGCTTTTCGGAGACTCTTATTCGGTTAGTGGAATAAACACCAAGTCAGCTATTGATGATTTATTTATATTAGCAACGCCCACGAGTGGTACCCCCGAAGGCCTCCAATATTTGGTTCAATTACTCAATAGTTTCATAAGCGCCTTACAGACTGCAATAGGAAGTACCTCAATTAAAAAACCAAATGGCGGAAACACATTGGAAATGCCTTCGGGCGCGCTCGCATCGGGCAAAAGAATTATTAAAATTAAACAGTTTTTTGATACCCCCTTTGACGCCGATAGCCTGGTAGATCTTGGCTTGGATTTTACTAATCTGACCGATGTCCGCGAGCCCATTCCAGGGCTAAAAACCATTTCTTATAGTGAATGGGCTCAGATTGTTGCCAACCAGGGCAACAAAGCAGCCTCGACCGCGGCACCCAATAGCGCTTTTTTTCTTACTCCCAATTATTTAAGGCTTCCAACAAGCGAACCAATTAACATGTTTTCGTCTGATGCGGGAGAGCAGCAGATTATAGAACAGAGAATGTATCAACTGTTGGTGGCAAATATGGATCGTAACTCGCCGATTGTTTTTGAAAAACAGGGCGGCAAAGGATCTCTTAGTCATACCTCAGATCAAGCAGCTTTGGCTTTAAATCAAACGGCCATAATGAGTAAAAACAGCTGTATCGCACAGGCTACTTCACAAACAGCAGAAAATCCTATTACTAATATGTTTGAAGACGTAGAGAGTCTTACTCCACAAATAGCAGATCATACAGTTTTAGAAGACTCGAATACTTTATTCTCGGCTGACTCCTCCTTCGCACATGCGACCACTGGTACAGCCATAATTAGCGGCAGCACCAACACGGCGCAGCTATCCCCCGGGGTTGGTGTCTCGGGGCAAGATTCCGCAGCCGATGTGCGTGCAACCATCTCCTTGATAACTGACTTTTTAGTGCAGACTGATTTTTTGGTTCAACCCGGAAGCACCACTGTGCAGGGCCCAGGCGACATTGGCAATAAGGGCATGTTGCGCAATAGAAATGATAGTTTGCTTCAATTGCAAAGCGAAACGCAAGGATCTGTGCAAAGTTCTCCGCAAGAGGATTCTTTTATTAATGCGGCGATCGCCGGCGATCTTGATCCAAGCTCACTTACTACAATGGCTACACAATACGGATTTGTATATGCAGTAGAATATTTATCATCTTATGGAACGATACCCGGAGGCAGTCTTGTTAAAGAGCCGATATGGAAGCCCCTAACTCCATCGACAGCGGCAGGAGTACAGGCTACGGGACAATCTTTATTGTGCAGGCTCACAAAACACAGCGGTATCATAAGAGAATTTAAAGGTTTGGCTGCACCGATATATAATGAAGTGTTCATAATTACTCCAAGCAATAATGGCGCCCCGGGAACGTTGCCCAACCCAGGAACGATGCCGCTAGCAAAAACAGTAGAAATGTCACGCGATGTAGTTGGCATTACAACGGCTGGGGCCGACTCAATGGAGTACGCTCAATCCTATGATCCTGACATCCAAGTGGCGTCCGAGCCATCGTCAATGATAGCCAAGATTTTACGCAATACCAACAATGGCTCGGGGACACCAACTTCTGGCGATGGAACTTCTGGCGGCGGAACTAGTTAATAGGGCTAAAAGTGAAACGTAATTTAATATTAGATAAAGACTATATTGTCGGGTATTCGTTGCCTTCTCGCGGCAGCGGCGTTGATCCCGCGGGCTCTCGGTTTACTGAGCTTGTCTATGCCTCCGAGACGGTTAATATTACCTCGGGAAGCCCTAATTTGACTCAGGCCCGTTTGGAGGCCGGCTGGATATATTTTCAGGGGTCAACAGATGGTCAACACGGCCCGCAATGGCTATGGCCTGGATCCACCGGTGAGAACGCCATGGCCACCGTATACTGGCAGACCATTCAACACTTGAAGAACCTCAACGGCGTTAATTTTGCGGGTCTCACTCCTGCCATGCGCCGGCGTCCATGGCCTACTGATCCACTAACGTCCTCGTCCCTCGGCGCCGTCGCGAGCTTGACACCGCCCTACGTTGACCCCAGAGCCCATTCGGGGGTCACCGTCACTCCCACTACCACCACCACCGGAGGCGCCCGCGACGCCAGCTACAATGCCTGGAAACTAACTGGCCGCGCCCCGCACGGAGGTTGGTATGGGCACCCCTGTCTCCCGGCCAAAGCTCAACTTAGTCATTCGCCCAAAGCCGACTTCTTCCGTTTGGCTATGGGGAATTATTGGGGATTTGAAGAAGGCCTTTATCCCGGAACCTTTAATAATTTTAAGTTTTTAAGGAAAGTGGATACTACCGACGCCTGGGCCTTTGAGGGCAACGCTCTTATCCCGTGTGTGACAAGTTTCGATAGCGCCACCATCCAAGCCTCAGCTGACGTCATGGATATTGAGGACTTAGCCGCCTGCGCCTGGGGAGCAACAGCTCAGGCTTTATCTTATCAGCTTCTAGGAAAATCGCTCCCATGGCCTGCCGGCACACACTCACCTAGCCACGGCTACGCCATGTACTCGTCCGGACTTCCCGGTGATGCACCCTTCCAGGCCGCCATACAATCTTTTAGTATTAGCGCGATGGGGGGCTCGATCAACCGAACCGAATCCGGGTTGGCCTGGACCTACGGATCTGATCATATGGCCATGCACCCCAACGACGAGCTTCGCACCTTTGATGACCCTGTTATGGCTATGTATCTAATGGGTCAGCGCTCTGCTGAGAGCTCAGCCGGCGACGGTTCCAGCCTCAGCGCGACGGCGTTGTCCTTTGAAGGAATTTTGGGAACAAAAGACGAAGCGCAAGGCCCCGGAGTATTAAACCGGATCTATTATGATCATGCACATGAAATTTTTACTCCTTACTTCGCTTCCTCCCCGGTGGCCAACAATACCTCTACTCCGGTTAAGGTTGCGTCTCTGACGTCCAACTACTATTTCGCAGCTGCGGGATATGATGAAGCTATCGACGGCATAGAGGTGGACGAGAGACAACTTCCTAATACGTACATTTTGCAGGAAGCAATTGGCTACAATCCCACTCAGGCCGATGATGCGGCCCCTGTCGCGCCCACAGCCCCCGTTCGAGCAGCCTCGTTCCTCTCCATTGTTTCTCAGGCCGAGCAGACCATCCAGGGTCTCACCGACGCCGAGTCTGCGATCACCACGGTACAGATCATCCAACAGATAATAACTAATGCCACCGGCCCGAGCGCCACCGAGCCGGCTCGACGGGCCCTCGTCCACACCCTCAATGATTTAGTGACCAACACTCCGCCGCAAAGAGATGCCGCCGGAAACATACTATCGAAAATCCCTCGCGTGGTTGAACATATTTTCGTTACGTACGGAGAGCCGGCTCCTCCGCCGCCACCGCCGCCCGCAGCAGTACCCGCAGGAGCTCCGTGGTACGGCTACCACATAGAACAGCGCCTAGGCTTCGCCCCTGGCTCACAAGAAGCAGACGATTTCTTAGCAGACACCGAAGCCTATGAAGAGTTTATAATTATCATCCTCGACGAAGCTTTGGCTGCCCTGTACAATGCCGATCCTGCGAATCAGTGGGCCCAGGCGTCCAATGCCATGATCGTAGGAAGCGCTGGCGACATACTAGCCGCCACACGCGCCATTGGAATCGACCCCTTTACCGGACAGCCTCTCGCACCTAGCGGCAACGAGTTCACGGTTACACAACAAATGCTTCTGGACCCCGCCCAGGCGGACAGATTACGCACCCGGGCCGACTCCGGCGATCGCCCAGAGGCGCTACCCGTACACCAGGCAGCTGCTACATATGTATATGATCATGCGGATGCACGTTTGACCAGCTATGTACAAGTTCTAACAGCGATGGGGGTAAACGTCAATACAACTGCTCTCGAGCTGGCCGATTATATAAGTGCCCAGCGGACTATCAGCAGCGAAGCCACCACCGGCGAGGCAGCATTTCAAGTAGAATATACTGCCTACACAGCAGCAATGATAGCCTATAATCAAGCAGTTCTGGCAGCGACCCTACATAATACGCAATTATTAAGCAATACTCTGTACGGGCTATACAGTGATTTGAGTACTTTTGAGGAAGATTTTTTACCACAGAATCTTCCTCAAATATCTAATGTTCCTTATACGTTTTCATCTGGCCCCGCGTGGCGCCGAGCCAAGACACCCTATCTTAAGAAATTTGCAGCTGGCATTAAAAGTTTTGGTGCCGGCGCAAAGGCCAATACTGTGGCCCGCAATTCTCACATAGGTTTTTCGCAGAACTTTATGACTCATAAATTCAATTCATATGCTCCCAGTGCCACTAGTGCGCTATTTACGGCCGCCGTGCCTTCCAACATGCCTTATAATATTAATGTTAAATTTGATACCAATATAGCAAGAAGAGGCTCGGGCATAAGTCTCAATGTGGAACCCCAAGACTTTATGGTGCCGAGTTATCAAACGATCAACATCACGCCCCCTGAAATGATTGACTACCTTCTTCACAATATAATGCTTGCAAACATCGCTGGTGGTTACTTCAATCCCGGGTCTCCGTCTCTTCCTACGAATGGTGAAACCTTTGCTAGCGTAGTGCCGGCCGGCGGCAGCTTTGAGGCACCAGTCGCCGGCGCAGCAAGTCCCGGCTCTATCTTTCAGCACTTCTATCCGATGTGCGCAAAAATAGACGATGTAGATGCTGGAGAAATATATTATGGTTTTGAATGGGCAGAAGATTCATATCGGGGTACTGGCTTTGGCGGTGAAATAGCATTCGGCAGTCAATACACCGGTGTTGTGGGGGAGTCCTCAAATCCGGGAGGAGCTACATACTCAGCCCCGGCCGGCCAAGCTGGTGCAAGCTTGCGTGCCAATGCCGTCGCCGCCGGTGGTTATGTAGAACCGCGGAAGTACAGTGATGGACCCTACCTGCTTAGGACGATCGATGTACCACTAATGTTATCGTACACTACCCAGTTAAGAGGTTCAGACACCTCAATAACCGTCGCGCCCAATCCGGAAGTAGGACAGTGGGCTCATCCTGACGCTGCTTTGGCTTTCGGAAAGGGATTGTTTGTTGGAAACCAAAATATAAACATTACTCCTCCCATGGGAGGTTCTAACCAGGTCTCCCGCGAGGAGGCTATCTCCGCCGGCGAGATGGTGATCGATTCCCTCGGCTTTGACGCATTAATTAAAAAGCTAGGAGATCTTATTGAAATCAAACAACGCAGCGCAGAAGAAATATTTAATGGCAAGCTAGCTTACAGCGAGATCATAGCTTTCAAAGTGTGCAAACACAAGGTAGATCTCCAAACCAACGACATCGACCCCGAGCCGATTCAGAATCTTTATTTTCCAAATTCGGCTGAAATTTCTGGCGTCGGCGCTCGCACCGAAATTAGTTATTATGACACACAGGTGAAATATGGCCACAAATATGCTTATAGAGTATATGCTTATACGCTAGTAATCGGGGATCAATATAACTATAATAATGAAGATAACACTGGTGGTCAGAAGTTGTCCGATGCCGAGGACTACCGCGAGAATCTTCTCGTGAGTGCCGGCACATCTGCACGTATGAACAAATGGCCATCGGTACAAATTATTGAAGAGCCGTACATCGATCTTGGAATCATGATGATTGCCGATCTGCCACCTCCGATGCCGGAAATCGAAGTCGTGCCTTTTAGAGCAATTAATGATAAAATAAGATTTTTGATTCAGCGACAGGAAGGAAGTTATGCCATAAATCCCGATAGCCTCATCATTAATCCCGATGACCTTAACAAATATAATAATATGCGCATTGCTCAGTCTATACCCCTAGGGGCCCCTATACTATTTGCTACTGATAATATTGAGACAGTTTCATTTGAGATATATCGGATTGATACGAAACCAGCTTCATATCGTGACTTTGAAGGAGCTTTGTTGGCTATGCCCAAGGCGATTACTCCCGAGGGCTCGATGGCAACTGAGTATGCCTATGATGATACAACCATTGTTCCTAATAAAAAATATTATTATACTTTTAGAAGCGTAGACCCTCATGGACAACTCTCAACGCCGACACCGGTTTATGAAATTGAACTAGTGGATGACAATGGGCGCATTTATCCTATTGTGAACATAGTTCATATGTCGCCGGCCGTCGCGACGACGACCACCACCAAGCCGTTGCGCAAGTTGCTGCAAATAGACGCGGCATTTCCACAGCAGGCAGTCAATACAACCGGTATAGATTCAACAATGCAGGGCCCCGAGGCGCCCCCGCCCTCTCCGATTCTTAACACGCAGGTGGAAGGAATATGGTCGCCTGCGTCAACAACTTCGGTGGGAAGTTTATTAACAACTGATGAAAAAGTGTTCAAAATTAGGGTATCATCTAAACAGACAGGAAAGAAACTTGATTTGAATGTGCGATTTATAGAAAATGCTATTGCCAACCCGCACGAACAAGATTGAAGTATCAAGGATTTATTTGATATTAAAGACTAATTAAGAAGAAGGATTCATAACTATGGCATTTTTAGACAACTCGGGTGATATTATTTTAGACGCTGTTTTGACAGACACAGGTCGAATGCGTTTAGCGAAAGGGGACGGTAGTTTTAAAATTACTAAATTCGCTTTTGGCGACGACGAAATCAATTATACTTTGTATGATAAGAATAATGCGAGCGGCTCGGCGTATTACGATCTGCAAATATTGCAGACCCCCGTTCTTGAAGCGTTTACCAATAATGCTTCTTCTCTCAAATCCAAACTTATGAGCATCGCGCGCACCGACCTTTTATTTCTGCCCGTAATTGAACAAAACACCATCGGCGGTACTTCGGCCGAACAGTTTGTATTGTCTTCGGGCGCTCAAACTTATATTGTACTGGCAGACAAAAATACAGTAGATACCGTTAAGACCGCCAACACACTACCCGCTGGCGTCCAGGACGGTAATCAATTGCAAGGCGGCGGCGCCTTTCTTAGGGTTGACCAGGGTCTCGATACCAATGAGATTTCCAGAGAACTAACGCTAGACCCGGAATTATTGGAAACTCAATATTTAATTGAAGCAGATAACAGGCTCGGAACTCTTTTTTCCTCAACCGCCAATAGTCCCGCAACAGTTAGTTTTATTGATGATGATAACATTGCTACTTATTATTTAACGGTTAATACTGATAGTGCCTTTGTGACTAACTTAAACGATCCCGAGGGCAATGGCACCCCCATCGCCGGCCCCCAGGGCACCAAGGTGGAGTTTCGTCTAGGCTCATCTACCTCGTTGAAGACAAACGATTACCTCTTTAATACTTTGGGAACCGCTGGTACAGAAGCGATTGGGTCCATGGACGCCTCGACCGCGGGCCAAACGTATAGGTTTATTGACACTATGTTGTCAGTGGTTGGTGTTACAACAGGATATAGAATTGATCTTCCTATCCGGTACGTGAAACAAATATAGGAAATAGGATAAAAACATGGCTACTACTTTTAAGACACTGATGAACAATGATGCGGTCGCAACGCGATCGATGCTTCATGAGGCAATTCCACTTACGGGAACAATAGTCTCAGGAACTTATGCTGATAGTAATATCAAGAACTTCACCCATGGTATGTGGCAGGCAGTTTATGATTATCCTTATTTAAGTTCTTCTGCAAACCATGTTTTTGATCTAACGGTCGGGTTCTCTCCGAATTCGGGCCTTTCTGCTTCTAGTCCTACGGACACTGATGAACCACAGCAGGTTAAAAAGATCAACATGTATAATGAAATGTCTCAGATTCTTGTGGGCTATGACATTAGTGGGTCAATTCGTGAGTTCGATAGGGATGGCGACTTGACGGGGGGCACTAAGTTACAAGAGGTATTCTTTATCAACTTTGCGCGCCTTTTGAGCAAGGATGAAATCAAGAAAGAAAGTTTCTCGATGACCCTGATGACTAGTGGCACGATGGCCGCGGCCGCCCTAACCGGCAAGTTTACTTTTCAGGATACGAACGCCCTAAGCAATTATAAGGTGAATTCACCGGCCGGCGAATATGGTCTTTTATATAACACGACCACAGACGCATCCGTTGGCTTAATATATTATCAGGCCGGCATTGTTGTTCTGACATCGTCGGTATTTGATGGCGCTACTATGTTTGGGCCGTATGACAAGACTTTCCCGGGCACGGAATTTGTTACAGTTAAGAGCGCTCTGACGGGCGCCGCTATCAGTGGTTCGGCCGACGGTCTTAGAAACAGATTAGTCAACGTCTCCTTTAACAACACGACTGAACTAAACTCAACGATTTATTTCTGTCGAGCCAACAACAATGAATTTAATTATTCAGCCAATCCCACCTATCTTTCGGCGAGCAAGCTTGTTGTTAAAAATAACACTACGGATTTGCCGGTATCGTATATTACTACCATTGGCCTGTATTCATCCGACAACGAACTGTTGGCCACTGCGAAGGTATCCGAGCCTTTGAAGAAAACGCCAAACGATGAGTTTACTCTTAGGGTCAGGCTGGATTATTAATATTCTACCTAATTAAAAAGGTAGATAATTATGTCCTACATTTTTAAATTTGAAAACAACGATGTCTTTGTAAACAGCGTCAAATCCTATCCCGAAGTACAATTCTATATTTATGAAGGCATAGCATATTATAATTTAGAATCTCCGACAGCTGGCGGTGGTGCGCGCGGAAGCGCCGGAACGATGCCTGCGGTACCTCTCTATTCGCCAACTGCTAGCGCCGGCCGCCCGGGCTATCTTTCGCTTTATGAAGAAAACGTAGATCGCAACGGCAACAGCGGTCTTACGAGCACTACGGCCGCCGCACTTCCTCCTTTCGAAGATTGGGTGAGGAATTTGCCCGCCCAACTGGCCGCCGGCACTGTACTCCAAGGTGCGGGCCCACAGGATGACTATACCGGATTAAACCCCCGCATAGAGCCCTTCGTTGTTAAAAACGGAGACAGACTAGGGTTCAGCACAGTCGGGCTAGCTAGTTTTAATGCAACAACCGTCGGCGCCATTATGGCCAACTCTTATCCTTTGACGGCGTCTATCTCAAAAGAGTTTTATGAGGGATATGGAGCAGGCGCAGCAGCCCGTTATAAGCTGGCAGACGTTAGCGAAGGGACGGGCGGCGGCTATACCGTTGCGAATGACGGAGCCGTATCGCATCTTTTTGCATTGCAAACAGCAATGAATTCATATAAGAACCTTAGTCCTCACTTTGCCTATTCTTCCAGTCAGTTGCCGGCGCCCAATTTACCGAGTATAGATGGTTATAGGACTCTCGGGCCCGGAGCCACGACAGTTCCGGTGGGGCTCTTGTCCGTTCCCTCCATCTTCTATGGGTCAGCAATTAAAAAAGGCTCTGTAAATCTAAGGACTTACGTCAGCGGTACTTTGGTTGGAGAGCTCAAAGATTTACGTCGCAATGGAGAACTAATACAGGTGGGCCCGACTGGAAGTGTGGGCACCGGAAGTGTAGCAGGAGTTGTATTATATAATGAAGGCTTCATAGTATTAACTGGCTCCTGGTCGCTTGAAGCTACCGGACTGGCAGTAGACCCGGGCGATGGAGTACAAGAAAACTACGCAGGCTCAGGAAGCGACAATCCAAGATGGACATATTTTGCCCAAGGGATTACATCCGGATCTAGCAAGTCGGACAGAGAGTTGGACGGCTGGCAACCAGTAGGGGCCATCACCACTCCATCTTCAAGCTATTATTTGAGATTCCAGGGCACCACAAAGACTCCCGTTTTAACAATGATGGCCCACGCTAAGAAGAATAATCTGAATCATTCCAACAATCCTACCTTTGTAGAATATAATAAGCCACGCTTGACCACGACTGGATCGAGGGGATATATAGAAAATGATGAGCTTCCCATTAAAAATACTGTCAGTTCGTCGTATAATACACCCACAGGGAGTTTTAAGAAGACGACATATATTACCAAGATCGGCATATATGACGAACAAAAGAATTTAATTGGAATTGCTAGCTTGGCCAATCCGGTCAAGAAGACCGAAGATAGAAATTTTACGTTTAAGCTTAAATTAGATATTTAATGTTTTTAGGATTTGATATTAGCACAAGCATTATTGGTGTGTCGTGCATTAGTGCGCACGGAGAAATAATATTTTGTGAACATTGCGACCTTCGAAAAGAGAAAGGCCTCTTTGCAAAGATAGATAAATTCCGCGAGTTCCTAGGAAACGCAAGATTTTTACAAGTAGCAGTTAGAGAGATATGGATCGAGGAACCGTTCGTGTTTTTTAATAGCGGCGGTTCAAGTGGAAAAACGATGGCGCTTCTTCAACGATTTAATGGAATGGCGTCGCTTGCTATTAGGGATACGTTTCATATGGACCCACAATATATGGGAGCGAGCCAAGCGCGGAAGTTAAATGAGATTAAGATTCCGCGCGGAACCAAAGCGAAGGAAGAAGTTTTAAAGTTTCTCCTTGACAAGATGCCTGCATTTGAGGTAGAATATACAAAGCATGGTAATCCAAAGCCGGGTTATTATGATAGGGCCGATAGTATAGTTATGGCCCGTGCAGGACACACTTTATGGAAGAACAAAAACTCTTCATCCTAAGAGAAATTCTAGGTTCATGCCGTAGAACTAACGGGGAATATCTTTTTAATTGTCCGTACTGTAATCATCATAAGCCTAAATTCTCAGTCAACCTAGCCAAAAATGTATACAAGTGTTGGGTCTGCGATACTAGGGGTCGCAATCTCTATCATGTTATTAGAAAATATGGAGAGTATAAACATCGCCAAAACTGGTTAAGGCTGGACAACGAAGTAGATTACAACGACCTAGATCGCTGGGATCTCCTGGAACATTTTGAGAAGAAGAATAAGCCCGAACAGATCGTCCCCCTTCCCAAAGAGTACATTTCTTTGGCAAATAAAGATATGCCCCCCACAGGTTTTATGGCGAGGAAGTATTTAAAGGAGAGGGGTATAACGAAGAAAGACATTATTTGGTGGAAGATAGGATACTGTTCAACAGGAGAATACGAAAATCGAATCATCATTCCTTCGTTTAATGAAAATGGAAATGTTGATTACTTTATTTCCCGCACGTATAGCGGGGGTTATCCAAAATATAAAAACCCACCTGTCGACAGAGATGTTGTGTTTAATGATCTTTCTATTGACTGGACCTCGGATATAATCTTGGTGGAGGGTGTATTTGATGCCGTTGTGGCTGGGCGCAATAGTATTCCTTTGTTGGGGTCTACTCTGCGTGTGGATTCACACCTCTTCCGAAAAATTGTACAGAAGGACGCGGCGGTATATGTTGCGCTCGACCCCGACGCAGAAAGAAAAGCACTCGAAATTATAAAAAACCTCTTGACATATGATGTAGAATTGTATAAGATAGAGATAGAACCGTATAAAGATCTTGGAGAGATGCCGAAGGAAGAGTTCGAGAACAGAAAAAACAATGCTACTCGAATGAACTTCGAAGAACTACTTCAACGCACCATACTGGCTTAAAAGGAAACAATGAATGTATAAAATTGCGCACTGCGCAGATGTCCATATTAAAAATCTAAAATATCATTACGAATATCGGAAGGTATTCGAGCTAATGTATGAGTCCCTACGAGAGGAGGAGGTAGATTTTATCTACATTGGTGGCGACATCGCCCACACAAAGACACAAATATCACCAGAGTTTGTTGAAATGTGTTCGAAGTTCTTATCCACCCTTGCGGATATAGCGCCGACCTATTTGATTCTAGGAAATCATGATGGCAACCTACGCAACTCATCGCGACAAGATGCGATTACACCAATCGTTGAAGCACTGCAACACCCCCATCTTCATCTATTAAAGAACTCAGGTGAAGTCGAAATGGATATAGATTTGACGATGAACGTCCTTTCTATATTCGATGAAGAAAATTGGGTAGAGCCGTCAGACCCAACCAAGATTAACATCGCAGTATATCATGGGTCAATCGCTGGTGTCCAAACAGACGTCGGCTGGACTATGGAACATGGCGATCATGATGTGTCTATTTTTGGTGGGCACGACTATGCTATGCTCGGGGATATTCACAAGACTAATCAAATTCTAGACCACGAAGGACGCGTCCGTTACTGCGGATCGATCGTGCAGCAGAACCACGGAGAGACCAACGATAAGGGCTTTCTGATATGGGAGATAGAAAGCAAGGATGAGTTCAGTGTGAAACACATCAAGCTGCCCAACCCTAAGCCTTTCGTGACCATTGAACTCACTCCGAAGGGTAGGATGCCCCGAGGCACTACGGTGCCCTCTGGGGCCCGTGTACGGCTTGTGAGCAACAACAACCTTCCATTGAACGTTATGAAGCGCGCCGTAGAGGTGGCCAAGCATCGATTTAGGCCTGAAAGTATTACATTTCTTAATCGGGCCGCGGGACAGAGGGGGTCCATCGATGCTGGTGGCCCGGAGTTCTTTAAGGAAAATCTCCGAGATATTTCTGTGCAAGAAAGATTGATGAAGGAATATCTTAAAGACTACGAGGCCGGCCCAGAAATGATGGAACGTGTTAACGGCCTAAATCAGAAGTACAACAAGATGGCTGAGGCGACAGAGGATGTGGCCAGAAATATCAACTGGAAGCTTAACAACTTTGAGTGGGACAATCTGTTTAACTATGGAGAGAACAACAGGGTTGATTTTGAAAAGCTAAATGGTATTGTAGGAATCTTTGGAAAGAATTTCTCCGGAAAGTCAAGTA
>Ga0233431_1003734_pt1 | contig 17578 bp, 15 predicted proteins | sample SI_118_April2016_FD_179867 | JGI IMG/M metagenome (GOLD analysis project Ga0233431, IMG submission 179867) | Seawater microbial communities from Saanich Inlet, British Columbia, Canada - SI_118_April2016_200_MG | ecosystem: Environmental > Aquatic > Marine > Inlet | place: Canada: British... | reverse complement strand
CGAAAAGAGGTGGTGCAGACGGTTATCGAAGCGGCTGCCGGGCGGGTTCCGGTCGTTGCTGGCGTCGCCGCCACCACGATTTCGGAAGCGGTTTCTCAGGCACAGGCGTTCGAGAAAATGGGCGCCGACGGCATCCTCGCCATTCTTGAAGCCTATTTCCCGGTGGACGATTCGGGGGTCGAATCTTATTTCCGCGCGATTGCGGAAGCCGTTTCTTGTCCGGTCGTGCTTTATACGAATCCGAATTTTCAGCGATCCGATTTGTCCCTCCCGGTCATCGAACGTCTGGCCGAGGTCCCCAATATCGGCTACCTCAAGGACGCCTCGACCAATACCGGCAGACTGCTTTCGATCATGAACCGCGTCGGTGGGAAAATGAAAATATTCGCCGCTTCGTCGCACATCCCGGCGTGCGTGATGATGCTGGGCGGCGTCGGATGGATGGCGGGGCCGGCGTGCCTGATTCCTGCGGCCAGCGTGCGTCTGTACGATCTTTGCCGGGCCGGAGAGTGGGCTGAGGCGATGGAGTACCAGCGCCGTCTTTGGGCGATCAATCAGGTGTTCGCGAAGTATTCGCTGGCCGCCTGCATCAAGGGCGGGCTGATGATGATGGGGTTCGACGTCGGTCATCCGTTGGCCCCGCAGCCGGCCCTGTCGGCACAAGGCGAGGCTGAGGTTCGCGAGGTGTTGAGGGCTATCGGTGTCCTCGAGTGAAGAGGCTGTGCAATCAAGTTTTCGAATGTTCGCGCTTGCGCTGATCGGGGTCATCCCGGTACGCTTGATGTGGTGGGTGGTAGACGAGTGGCGGGGATTTAATGGCGGATAGCGAAGAAGTTGAAATCATCCAGCGGGAAAACGTGCTCAAGGGCAAAGTCGGGTCCGAAGGCCCGTCCGAATCCGATTTGCGCGCCATACAGCGCGCCCAGGCGGCCATTGGCAGCCTTTCCGGAAAATATATCGAGATCGCCGACGAGGATTTGGCCAATCTGAATGCGTCCGCCGAAAAGATGAAAAGCGATCCCGCCAACCGTGCCTCACATTTGAAGCGAGTTTTTCTGCTGGCCCATGACATGAAGGGCCAGGGCGGCAGTTTCGGTTTTCCGATGATTTCAATGGTCAGCAATCAGCTTTGCCGGTTTATTGAAAAGATCGAGGATGAAGCCGGTGAGGTGGAAACCGAGGTTATTTCGCTTTATGTCAACGCGCTGAACGTCGTTGTGCGCGGACGTATTAAAGATGCCGATGACAAACAGGCCCAGGCCCTGCTAAGCGGCCTCGATCTGGTCAGCCAGAAAATATTGAAATAGCGGTTATCGCGCTAGACCGAACGGGTCTTCCTGAATTGGCCCAACCAGACAAGCCGTGATTGCGCTTGTCCGACCTCGTGGTCCAGCCAATCGACGACAAAGCCGTCATCGCCCGCATGAAAATGGCGTAGATCATCCAGACGGGCGAGTTCGTTCTCGCAAAGCTCGATCAACAAATCGATCTGGGCGATCCGATCTTCGGCATCCAGCAGGTGAAGAAAGCGGAATTTGAGAGCGACGAGCAGCTTGTTGAGCTCCGCCGCACCTGAGCGCAGGCCAGCGGTCAAAAGAGTTCGCAATTCGGTCCGGCCCGAAGCGGTGATACGAATTTTCGCTTCGTCGTCGGCACCGTCTGCGTCCACCGATTCGATCAATCCTTCATACTTCAAAAGCTCGATCGAGGTTCCCATGAGGTCCAGCGACGGACCCAGCATATGCCCCGTGAAATGGCGAACGGCATTTGCCAGAGCGGCATAATGCCTTGGCCCAAGCGCGAGGGTACCCAACGCGCACAGGCGAATCGCCTCTTTCGGGGTCAATGTGTTGTCGGCGTACATGTCGCTCTCCCGGGTACCTTTTTAATATAGGCGTCGCGAGGGGGCATGTCCATTGACAACGGGGCTTGCGATTGTCGGCAATTTCTGGTCAATGGGCGGCAATCTGAACGTGACTTCCCAAAAGGAGATGAGTTTTGTCCGGCAATGTGATCCTCGATGTTGAATTTACCCGATCTTTCTTTCCGGCGCTGAACGAATCCTGGTCGTTTTTGGAAAACGCGGGAGGCACCCTTGTTCCGACCACGGTGGTCAACCGTGTCGCCGCCTATATGACGGAAACGCAAGTGCAGCCGGGAACCGAATTCGACGCCTCGCGCATTGCCGCCGAACGCATGGAAGAGGGCCGCGAATTTATGGCCGCCATGATCAACGCGAAAGCCGGCGAAATCGCCATTGGTCCATCGACCACCAACAATGTGTACGTGCTGGCCAACGCCCTGCGGCCCTGGTTCGCCGACGGTGACGAGGTGATTGTCACAAACGTCGATCACGAGGCCAACAACGGCGCGTGGCGGCGCTATGCCGACACCGGCCTCAGCGTACGCGAATGGCGCATGGATTCCGAAACCTGCGAACTGCGGATCGAGGATTTGCAGGCCCTTCTGACTGACCGCACCCGGTTGGTTTGCTTCACGGCGTGCTCCAATATCATCGGAACCGTCAACGACGTGGCCGCCATTGCAAAACTGGTTCATGACGCGGGCGCGCTGGTCTGCGTGGACGGCGTTGCCTTCACGCCGCACCGGGCCGTGGACGTCAAGGAACTGGACGTCGATTTCTATCTTTACAGCATTTACAAGGTGTTCGGCCCCCATGCGGCGGTCCTCTATGGAAAACCCGAACATCTGGCGCGCCTGGAAAACCAGAACCACTATTTCGTCGACGGAAATCCGTATCTGATGCTCAGCCCCGGTGGCCCGAACCACGAGTTGACGGCAGGCGCGGTCGGCGTTTCCGATTATTTCGACGTGCTTTACGATCATCACTTCGGCGATGAACCAACGGATATCCGAAAAAAGATGGAGCGATTGTTCGGCCTTTTCGCCGATCATGAGGCTCGGCTTTCAGCCCCGCTGGTGCAGTATCTTTCGGCCAAACCTGGCCTGCGCCTTTTCGGATTGTCCACGGCGGATATGGAAAAACGTGTCGCCGTATTTTCGTTCGTGGCCGATGGGCGTGATTCGACCGAGATCGCCACACGCATGCAAAATAAAGGCGCGGGCCTGCGTTCCGGGGATTTCTATGCCGCACGTTGCATTGACGGGCTGGGGGTCAGGCCCCAGAATGGCGTTATCAGAGCGTCTCTGGTCCACTACAATACGCCCGCCGACGTCGAACGGTTGATTGAATGCCTCGATGAAGAGGTTTGAATATGGGAGATAAGACATCGTGACCGATAAAAAACCAGCCTTGGCCGTTCAGGGTGTTCACAAGAGGTTCGGCGAGCTTGAGGTTCTGAAGGGCATCGACCTTTGGGCCAAGGAACACGATGTCATCTCGATCATCGGCGCCAGCGGGTCGGGCAAAAGCACCTTTCTTCGCTGCATCAACCTGCTGGAAATACCCGACGCGGGACGCATCGAGGTCGATGGCGAGTTGATCGAAATGCACACCCTGAAGGACGGGCGCTACGTACCCGCCAGCCAGAAGCAGGTTGATCGCATCCGCGCCAGCGTCGGCATGGTCTTTCAGAACTTCAATCTGTGGGCCCACATGACGATTCTCGAAAATGTGATCGAGGCCCCGGTTCACGTTCTGAAAATGCCCAAGGAGGCCGCCATCGAGAAGGCCGAGGCGTTGTTGGAAAAAGTGGGAATCGCCGATAAGCGGCACCACTACCCGTCGCAGCTTTCCGGCGGCCAGCAACAGCGGTGCGCCATCGCCCGTACCCTGGCCATGGACCCCAAATTGTTGCTGTTTGATGAAGCGACCTCGGCTCTGGACCCCGAACTGGTGGGCGAGGTGCTAAAGGTTATTCGAGATCTTGCCGAGGAAGGTCGGACCATGATTATGGTCACCCATGAAATGGGTTTCGCTCGCGAAGTTTCGGACGAAATCGTCTTCCTTCATCAGGGAAAAGTCGAGGAACAGGGGCCGCCTTCGCAGGTGTTTGGGAACCCCGGTTCCGAGCGTTGCCGTCAATTCCTGGCCAGCACGCTTTGACACCCTGGAACTTCTCGCTTCGGCTTGACTGACCCCAATACTTCGGTCATCCTAACTACTTGGTTGATTTCGTTTTTCGGGCGTTCGGTCCATTTATTTGGTCGGCGGGCGCCTTTCATTGGCAGGGAGAAAAAAATGAGGAAACTTGGCTTGATGGCAGCCTTTGCCGCCGGCACGATGATTGCCTTCGGCGGTGTGGCGGCGGCCGAATGGAAACCTAATAAACCCATTCGCATTATCGTTCCTTGGGGCGCGGGCGGCTCGACGGATCAGCAGGTCCGAGCGATTGCTCCGGTGCTTGAAGAAGGCCTCGGCCAAAAGGTCGTGGTCGTCAACCAGGGCGGTGGCGGCGGCTCCATCGGCACCAAGAGCGCGTTGGATGCCAAGAAAGATGGCTATACCTGGACTGCGGGTGCGGTCAAGGATCTGGCCACCTATCCGGTTACCGGCAAGCTCGACACCAAAGTGCAGGACTGGCACCTGTATTTCACCATCGCCAACATGACCCTCGTTTCGGTGCATCCGGATGCGCCCTACAAGGACTTCGGCGATTTCCTCAAGGCCATGAAGTCCAATCCGAGCTCTGTTTCCGTGGCGACGGCGGGCGTGCCTTCGTCCGGTCATTCGGCGATCGAAGCCATCAAGACGGCTGCCGGCGGCGACTACAAGCTCGTCAACTATGACGGCGGCAACCCGGCGGTGAAGGCCACCGTTTCCGGCGAAACCGTTGCAGTTCCGCAGCTGCTCAGCGAACAGATTGAATTCATCCGCGCCAAGAGGCTCCGTCCGCTGGCCGTGTTGAAGGGTGACACGCTGAACATCGACGGCTACGGCGAAGTTCCGTCGATCACCAAGTGGATCCCCGACTTCAAGGCCGGTCCGATCCATTTCGGCATCTGGGCTCCCAAGGGAATCCCCGCCGATGTGGTCGCGAAGATGGACAAGATTTGGGCCAAAGTCGCCGTCTCTAAGGTGCTCAAGGACTATGCCTACAAGAAGGGCCTGGCGGTGACGCCGTACTTCGGTAAAGAAGCCCTTGATCGTGCCATGCCGGTGATTGCGGCGACGGCGTGGGGATATCAGGCTGCCGGTAAGGCCGTCGTGAGCCCCGACACGGTCGGTATTCCGAAACCGTAAGACTTACATCGTTGCGGGTGGGCGGATCCGCTGGTACGGGTCCGCCCACTTTTTATATTCAGGTTCTGGAGTCAGTCATGCAGCCGGAAAAACCGGATACCATGACCAAAGCCGATTTTTTGACGGGGATCGTACTGGTCGCATTTTCGGCGATGGTTGCGGTCGAATCGTGGCGTATGGAGCGTTTCGAGGATCTCAACGTCAACCCCTACAGCGTGCCCGGCATCGTTCCCGGCATTCTTGCGGTCATTATCATGATCCTGGGCGGGGTTCTAATCGCGCGTTCCGTATTCAATGGCGGACATCGGCTGGGCTGGACCGCAGGGTCGGTTAAATCGACCCTGATTTCGCCGGAGAATAAACGGCTGTTTTTTGCCGTTTTCCTGACTGTCGGCTATGGCGGAGGGTTGATCGGCTCGGTTCCTTACTGGTTGGCGACGTTCCTTTTCGTTTTTCTGTTTATCTTGGTTTTCGATTTGCAATCCGCAATGACGCAGGCGCGTAAGCTGCGTGTCGTGGTCGTCGGGTTTGTGGTGGCGGCGGTGACTTCGGGTTTGGTGACATGGGTTTTCACCGAGGCGTTTTTGGTCACGCTTCCATAAGAGGCCTAGTCACGGTTGGCGTAAGGGATATTCGCTTTGCTTCAAAATCTTGCTTCGCTTGCTGATGCCATTGCCGGGTTTGCTTCGCTGGAAGCCCTGTTCCATGTGACGTGGGCGACGGTTCTCGGGATTGTTATTGGGTCATTGCCGGGATTGACCGCGACCATGGGCGTCGCCCTGATGACCACACTGACTTACAAACTTCCGCATGATCTGGCGATCCTGGTGCTGGTCTGCATGTATGTGGGGGCCATTTACGGCGGCAGCCGCACGGCTATTTTGCTCAACATTCCGGGGACACCCGCCAGCGCCGCGACCACGCTGGACGGCTTTCCGCTGGCCCGTGCCGGGCAGGCCGGTCGGGCCATGGGCATCGCCACGTCGGGCTCGGTTCTGGGCAGCATTATCGGTATGATCTTTCTGGCCATTCTTGCGCCCGAACTGGCCGACTATGCCTTGCAATTCCAATCCTACGAGTTTTTCTGGCTGGCCATTTTCGGTGTCGTCATTTCCGGCCACCTGACTGCGTTGGACGATCCAATTAAGGGATGGATCGCCGGTTTTCTGGGGCTGTTGGTCGCCATGGTCGGCCGCGAGGCCATCCATTCTTACGACCGCTTCAGCTACGATGTCGTCGAGTTGACCGGTGGTTTCAATCTGATCCCCGCCATGGTTGGCGCGTTCGGCTTTGCCGAAGTGCTTTCGGTCATGCGAAGTCGTGCCGCCAAATTGGTCGACAAAAGCTCGGACAGCATCATCCCCAAGATCGGCGAGGTTCTGAAGCATTGGCGCACAATTTTGCGCAGCGGGGTCATCGGTACGACCGTTGGCATTATTCCCGGTGTTGGCGAGGATATCGGCGCGTGGGTTTCCTATGCCGCCGCGCGCCGTGCCAGCAAGAACAAGGAAGAGTACGGCAAGGGTTCCATCGAGGGCCTGATGGCTGCCGAAACCGGAAACAGCGCCGCCGTTCCCGGCGCGCTTATTCCGGTTCTGACGTTGGGTATTCCCGGTTCCGCCCCGGCGGCCGTTCTTCTGGCCGCGATGCTGATTCACGGCATCATTCCGGGGCCGATGATCATGTTCGAATCGCCCGGCTTCATTCAGGAAGTCGTGGCCATGGTGCTGTTTGCTTCAATAGCGATTTTGATCTTTGGGTTGTCGTTGACGCGGATCCTTTTGTTCCTGCTTGCGGTTCCGCGCGAAAAGCTGATGCCCATCGTGTTCGTACTGTGCGCCGTTGGGTCCTACGCTATCACCAACCGGCTGTTCGACGTTTGGGTGATGATGGGTTTCGGGCTGGTCGGTTTCGTCCTGCGTGAAATGAAATACCCAATGGCGCCGCTTGTGCTGGGCATCATCCTGGGAAAAATTTTGGATGACAACCTGCGCCGCAGTCTGGTTCTGACCGACGGCGAATTGCTGCCGCTGTTTACCCGGCCCATCTGCGCCGTTATCTGGATTGTCACCCTGGCCACGATCGTTATGAGCATCGATAGCATCCGCAATCCCATTATGGGTGTGTTCCGCCGTATCTTGCCGGGCAAGCGGTCGAACTGAGCAAAAATAGTGGAGGGAGCTAATCCATGCGGATCGCGCTTTGCAACGAAGTCATCCGCGAGATGGACTTTGCCGCTCAATGCGAGTTTGCCGCCAAACTGGGATATGACGGGCTGGAAGTCGCGCCCTTCACCCTCGATGAAAACCCGCATCTGTTATCGGCCAGCCGGCGGACGGAAATTCGCCGCGCTGCTGAAGACGCCGGGATCGCCATTACTGGTCTGCACTGGCTTTTGATTACGCCGGAAGGCCTTTCCCTGAATTCGCCGGATGACGCCTTGCGGGCGCGCACCGTTGATGTCATGGAACGGCTGGTTGGCCTGTGCGCCGATCTGGGTGGCGAGGTTTTGGTGCATGGATCGCCCAAGCAACGATCCGTTCCCGAAGGCGAAGACCCGGCACCCTGGCTGGCAAGAACGTTTGACACACTGCGCGCCGCGGCCCGCGCCGCCGAGAGCGCGGGCGTCACTTATTGCATCGAACCCTTGAACAGCACCGAGACAAATTTTGTCACGACCATCGCCGAGGCTGTTCGGGTGGTTGATGAAATCGGCAGTCCGGCCTTGCGCACCATGATCGACAACAAGGCCGCCACACCCATGGAAGATCTGCCGGTTCCCGATCTCATCGACAAATGGCTGCCCACTGGCAAGATTGGGCACATTCATTTGAATGACACGAACCTGCGCGCGCCGGGGCAGGGGGAAGACAGGTTCAGGCCGATCATGGCCGCCTTGAAACGCTGTGAGTACGCGGGTGTCGTGGGAATCGAACCTTTTATCTACGAACCCGACGGCCCGGCGACGGCGGCGTTTGCCATTGGATATATCCGAGGCGCAATGGAGGATTAGGAGTTATCAACCAGATGGTTGACAAATTGTCCGAGGCCGCGTATTTGACTTTTCAGGGAATTTGAAAACGAGAAGGAAGCAAGGCCATGGCCGAAAAACGTCTTGGAATTATCATGAATGGGGTGACGGGCCGCATGGGCACGAACCAGCACCTCGTTCGTTCCATACAGGAAATTCAGAAAGCGGGTGGCGTTGCCCTGAAGGACGGAACCCGGGTCATGCCCGATCCAATCCTGGTCGGCCGCAATGGAGACAAGCTTTCACGTCTGGCGAAGCAAACCGGGGTTGATCGCTGGACGACCGACATTGATGCGGCACTTGCCGACAAGAACGACGAGCTTTTTTTCGATTCCGCCAGCACCCAGTTGCGCGCCGCCCTTGTCAAAAAAGCCATCGCTGCAGGCAAGCACATCTATGTGGAGAAACCCACCGCCGACACCCTGGAAGACGCCCTTGAAATCTACCACATGGCCGAAAAGGCCGGGATCAAGCACGGCGTTGTGCAGGACAAGCTCTATCTGCCGGGTCTGTTGAAGCTGAAGATGCTGCGCGAGGCCAATTATTTCGGACGCATTCTTTCGTGCCGGATCGATTTCGGATACTGGGTTTTTGAAGGCGACCTGCAGGATATCCAGCGCCCCAGCTGGAACTACCGCAAGAAGGACGGCGGCGGTATCATCCTGGATATGATCCCGCACTGGCGTTACGTGGTGGATAATCTGTTCGGCGAGATCACGGGCATGTTTTGCATCGGCGCCAACCACATCAAAACCCGTTGGGACGAAGCGGGCGAACCTTATGACGCCGACAGCGACGACGCGGCTTATGCCATTCTGCAATTGAAAGACGGGGCTCTCGCCCAGATCAATTTTGACTGGTGTGTGCGCGTGCGCCGCGACGATCTGGTGACTTTCAAGATTGACGGAACTCACGGTTCTGCGGTTGCCGGTCTGGTCGATTGCTGGATCCAGGATCGGGCCATGACGCCGCGCCCCGTGTGGAACCCCGATACCGCCGAACCCACAGACTATTTCAAGGATTGGCAAAAGATGCCGACGGTCGCCGAACCGGTAAACGCCTTCAAGATCGAATGGGAAATGTTCATCCGGCATATGTTCGACGATGCGCCGTTCCCGCACGGTCTTCTGGAAGGGGCAAAGGGATTGCAGTTCGTTGAATTGGCGACCAAGAGCTGGCAGGAAAAAGCCTGGGTCGACGTGCCTGAACTGAAAGGCTGATAGGGGGAAATCATGGCAGCGCAACGCAAGGTCGCTCTGATCACCGGCGGACGGCGGGGTATAGGTTTTGGCATCGCCAAGTCCCTCGCCGCCGAGAACTGCGATATCGTGATCTGCGATATTGTCGAGGAAAACGAGGTTCAGCCCGCACTGAAGGAACTGGCCGATCTGGGCGCGCAGACGCTTTATGTGAAGGCTGATATCTCGGTCGAGGAAGATCGGGCGCGCATGGTCGACACCATCCATGAACGCTTCGGACGACTGAATGTTCTGGTCAACAATGCGGGCGTCGGACCGATCTCGCGTGACGATATTCTGGAGGCGACCGAGGAAAGTTTCGAACGCGTCATGGGCATCAATTTGCGCGGGCCGTATTTCCTGACCCAGCGCGTCGCCAATTATATGGCCGAACAGAAAAAGGCAGACGATGGTTTCGAAGGTTCCATCGTTTTCATCACCTCCGTTTCGTCGACCGTCGCGTCCATCAGCCGTGGCGAATACTGCATGTCGAAGGCGGGCCTGACCATGGCGGTCAAGCTGTTCGCTGTGCGCATGGCTGAATATGGGATACCGGTCTATGAAATCCGCCCCGGCGTCATCGCCACCGAGCTGACGGCGGTGGTGAAGGACAAATACGACAAGATGTTCGCCGAGGGACTGGCCCTTCAACCGCGTTGGGGTTTCCCGGAGGATATCGGCAAGGCGGTCGCCGGATTGGTGCGCGGAGACTTGGCCTATTCGACGGGACAGGTCATCATGATCGACGGTGGAATGCAGATTCAAACGCTGTAGACAGCGCGAATATATGGAGGCGAGCCATGGCCAAGGAAAAGGGTTCCAAGATCAAGGTTAAGCACGGAAAGAAAAAGCAATCCGTGCCGATCACCTGGGTCCACACACTGGTTGTCGGCAGTGGCGCGGCTGGCCTGAACGCAGCCGTGCAGCTCAATAATCAGGGGATCGAGGACATTGTCATCCTGACCGAGGGCCTGAAAATGGGGACCTCGATCAATACCGGCAGCGACAAACAAACCTATTACAAGCTGTCGCTTTGCGGTGAGGATCAGGATGCGCCCGGCATCATGGCCGAGAATTACTTCGCGGGCGGCAGCATGCACGGCGATTTGGCATTGGTCGAAGCCAGCCTATCGGCGCGCGGGTTCCTCAATCTGGTCAATCTTGGGGTGCCGTTTCCGCTGGACGCCTACGGGCAGGCCATGGGCTACAAGACCGATCACGACCCGCGCCAGCGCGCCACATCGGTCGGCCCCTATACCTCGCGCGAGATGTGTAATGCCTTGATCCGCGACGCCGATCGGCGCAGCGTCAAAATTAAGGAAAAGCGCAATGTGGTCTCGCTGCTGACGACAGGACAGGGGCGCTGGAAAAGGGCCTGTGGCGCCATTGCCGTGGACGCCAAGGGACGCTTGGAAGCCTACGGCGCGGAAAATGTGATCTTCGGCGTTGGTGGCCCCGGCGGACTGTACAAAACAAGCGTCTATCCGTCGGTCCACACCGGGGCCGTGGGTTTGGCCATGATGGCGGGAGCCCGATCACAAAGCCTGCCCGAATCCCAATACGGCATGGCGTCGATCAAGTTCCGTTGGAACGTCTCGGGCACCTTCATGCAGGTGGTGCCGCGTTTCATCAGCACCGACGCCGAGGGCAATGACGAACAGGAATTCCTGCGCCCGTACTTCGCATCCCTGGGCGAAATGAACTCGATGATCTTCCTCAAGGGCTATCAGTGGCCGTTTGATCCGCGCAAGGTGGTCGGTGGATCGTCCATCGTCGATATTCTGGTGTATGTGGAAACGGTGATTAAGGGGCGTCGGGTGTTCCTTGATTTCCGCACCGATCCCGCCGATTTCAAAATTGGCGATCTGAACGAAGAGGCCCACACCTACCTGCAAAATTCCAAGGCCCTGATGGCGACGCCCATCAAGCGCCTGCAAACCATGAACCCGGGGGCCATTCAGCTTTATCTCGATCACAACATCGATATCCGCAAGGACCCGCTGGAAATAGCCGTTTGTGCCCAGCACAACAACGGCGGGCTGGCCGCCAATCACTGGTGGGAGTCGCTCAACATCAAGCATCTGTTCCCCATCGGCGAGGTCAACGGAAGCCACGGCGTTTATCGTCCGGGCGGATCGGCGCTCAATGCGGGGCAGGTGGGTAGTCTGCGCGCTGCTGATTTTATCGCCCATCGCTATGCCGATTGGACAATCGACAAAGGGCAGGTCAAGCAGGCGGCTCGCGAGGCGATCACCGATGTTCTCGAATACTTGGACAACAGCACCCAGTCCGAGATCTCCTGGAAGGAAGCCCGCGACGAGTTCCAGGGCCGCATGACCGAAGCGGGCGCTCATATCCGTTCGCTCGACAACCTCAAAACGGCGGTCGTTGCAGCGCGCGCGCAATGGAAGCGGGTTTCCGAGCAAGGGTGTGCATACAAGGGCGTGCGCAGCATGGTCGAGGCCCTGCGTAATCGCCAGCTATGCTTCGCCCATATGGTTTATCTGGAGGCCGTTCGTTTCCAGGTGGCCAGCGGCGTGGGTAGCCGGGGCTCGGCCCTGGTTTTGACGGCGCGCGGCGGAACCAAGGCGCATGCGGCGCTGGGCACCGAATGGCGTTTCGCCAAGGAAAACGAAAAATTCCGCAAGCAGGTTCTCGAAACCGATGTTCGCGGTGACAAAGTGATCTCCAAATGGATTGACCGCCGACCCCTTCCCGAAACCGATCTTTGGTTCGAGACGGCGTGGGCGGCATTCCGTGAAGGCAAAATCTACCGCTAAGGTAGTGGCTTGAGATAATTAGGAAATGTCCTCCTGAGGTGAATTGGAGGAACGAATAGATGGCGACGTTAAGACTGCCGGTGAAAGATGGTCCGCTGGCGCTCTACACCATGGGCGAGCCCAAGGATTTCGGGCCTGCGCCCGAACAACCCCATTGCCGCGTGGCAATGGCGGCTCCGCACATGGTCAGCAACCCGTTGGCCCACACCAATCCGTGGACGGAACCGGTGGTGGCCTGGGACGATACGCTCAAGTATCGGCGCTACCTTTGGGGGCTTGGCGTCGGTGTGGCCGAAGCCATGGACACGTCGCACCGCGGAAGCGGTCTCGATTGGCCAACTGCGCTGAAACTAATCGAGCTCAGCATCGCTGAATCAAAGGACTTTCCGAACGCGGTTCTGTTCTCGGGCGCGGGAACCGATCATCTGGACCCCGGCAATGCAAAGACTGTCAGTGACGTGATCGCCGCCTATGACGTCCAGTGTTCGGCTATTGAAAAGATGGGCGGATGGATTGTCCTGATGGCCAGCCGAGCGCTGGCGCACGTTGCCAAATCGCCGGACGACTACGCGAAGGTATATGACGCGGTCCTTTCGCGGGTACACAAGCCGGTCATAATTCACTGGCTGGGCGAGATGTTCGATCCCCGGCTTGCCGGATATTGGGGAGTGAGCGACCCGCAGGAGGCCATGAAAAATTGCCTCGGCGTAATTTCCGCCAACGCGGCCAAGGTGGAAGGCGTAAAGATATCGCTTCTGGACAAGGATCTGGAAATCAAGATGCGCCGGCGGCTCCCGGAAGGGGTCAAGATGTACACCGGCGACGATTTCAATTACCCGGAATTGATTGCAGGGGATGGGGAGGGGTTCAGTCACGCGCTGCTTGGCATTTTTGACCCTATTGCGCCCGCCGTGACCGGGGCTCTTTCAGCGCTGACATCGGGCGATGTCGATGGTTTCAACGATATCATGACGCCGACTATTCCGCTGGCCCGGCATATTTTCCGCGCACCGACGCAGTATTTTAAAACCGGTGTCGTTTTCATGGCCTACCTGAACGGCCATCAACCGCATTTTATTATGATGGGCGGCCAGCAGAGTGCGCACTCGCTGCCCTATTTGGCGGATGTGTTCCGACTTGCCGATCAGGCGGGCCTGATCGCCGACCCGGATCACGCCGCCGCGAAAATGAAAACCGTCATGCGCCTATACGGAATCGAGGGATAAAATTATGGGCGAAATTCGCTATCCGCTTTCCATCAATCAGGCAACCACCAAAGTGCAGTGGACACTGCGCGAAGCCGTCGAAGGCTACGCAAAGCAGGACGTTCATGGAATCGCGGTTTGGCGCGATAAGTTGGAAGAATGCGGCCTACGGGAAGCGGCGCGGATTCTCTCCGATAACGGGATGACGGTGACGGGCCTGTGCCGGGGCGGCATGTTCCCGGCCACTGATAAGGCGGGCCTTAAGGCCGCTATTGACGATAATTTGCGCGCCGTTGACGAAGCCGTCGCCATTGGCGCGCAGTGTCTGGTTCTCGTTTGCGGCGGGTTGCCCGAGGGATCAAAAGATATCGCCGGTGCGCGCGCCATGATTCGGGATGGTATAGCGGCGACCCTGCCGCACGCACGGGCCGCCGGAATGCCTCTGGCCATCGAGCCTCTGCATCCGATGTATGCGGCGGATCGGGCCTGCATCAACAGCTTGGAGCAGAGCAACGATATTTGCGATGAACTGGGCGCGGGCGTAGGGCTGGCGGTGGACGTCTACCATGTTTGGTGGGATCCGTATTTGAGGCGCGAGATTGACCGCGCCGCCAAGGCCGACCCTGGCCGTCTGCTGGCGTTTCATATATGTGACTGGCTGTCGCCGACCAAAGATATGCTGACCGATCGTGGCATGATGGGTGACGGCGTAATCGATATTCCCGATTTTCGCGCGATGATGGAGAATGCCGGATACGACGGGTATGTCGAGGTCGAAATATTCTCGACTCGATGGTGGAACACGGACCCCGACGAGGTTGTGGCCACCTGCATTGAACGGCATCGGTCGGCCTGCTAACGTATGGCGGGATTGTTTGGTTGCGGAAACAACGTAAATGAGTTCTTCGAATTGCAGAATAGTGGCGTTTTTTATGATTTTGCAACTCAGGATGCAAACTCCGGCAAAAGAATGGTAAGATTGGACGTTGCATATTGAAAGGAATCGCCATATTCCGGGATAGTTTCTTTTTTTCTGCCGTGGCATGAAAGTTGCCATTACGGCGGTGGTGTGCTCTTGAGGCCGCTTTTCGGGTTTTCCGTAAGGTGGGGAGCCGGCGGAATTTTATTCTGCCCAAAAATAATACAATGTCAGCGCGGGCATCGACCCGTCTGGCGGGTCGATTCTTTCGCAAGAGAGATTGTGGAAACAAGAGATTCTTACGGAGATTGTTCATGACGAATTCAGGAAAACTGTTGGTTGCCGGTTTTGCGGCGGCGCTGTTGTCAGGCTGCGGCGGGCAACAATTGGGAAAAGCGCTAGAGATTGATCCGAAGGGATCGACGTTCCAGGGTCATCTGTATGCCGAGTACATCGAGCTTTCGCAGTCGGAATACGACGAAAGCGACTGGGCGGATTCCGATAAGTTCGCGATGCGCGCGATCTCGGCGGGTACCGGTGGCCCCAGGTCGTTGGAAAAAATCGCTGCCCGCGAATTGCCCGAGGACAAGGTTTACGCTCTGACCGAAGCTCGCAAACGCCTCGTCAACGTGTTTGGCAAGGGCGCGGCCGAGAAATATCCGGCGGACGCGGCGCATGCTCAGGCCATGTATGAGTGCTGGATGCAAGAGCAGGAAGAAAACTTCCAGCCGCCAGACATCAAGCGTTGCCGGGCCGCACTTTGGGATGACTTGCGCAAGCTGGAAGCCGCCCTTGCTCCGAAGATGATGGCCGCGCCCGCGCCGATGCCCGCACCTGCGCCCGCACCTGCGCCGGCCATTCCTTCGTCGTTCATCGTTTTCTTCGACTTTGACAAGGCGACATTGTCGGAACAGGCCAAGGCGATTATCGGTGAAGCGATGCTCGCCATTCGCCAAAGCAAGGCGAAATCGGTGGTGATTACCGGCCATGCGGACAAGTCCGGTGCTGCGAAATACAATATGGAACTTTCCAACGCACGTGTTGCAGTCGTCGCTGCGGCATTCGCGGAAGGTGGACTGGACTCGAGCGTTAAGGTCGTGAGTGCGGGATACGGCGAAGAATCGCCGCGCATCGCGACGGCGGACGGTCAGCGTTCAGCGGCCAACCGGCGGGTTCATATCGACCTGAACCAGTACTAGGATCTGACGACCGATCCATGCGGGGGGCGGCGTGCCGCCCCCCGAACTCTGTTCTCGGACAGGCAAAGCGGATGAGCAAACCGTCGGTTTGGTGCGGTATGGGTAAGCTCGTCCCTTAGAAGGAGTATTCCATTATGAAACGCGGAATTCTGATCGGTGGCGCAGGTTTGGTGGTCATCGTCGTCGTGGGGGTTGTTTTCCTGTGGTCCAATATCGGCGAGATCATCAAGTCGGCGGTCGAAAAATTCGGAACGGAAATTCTTAAAGCCGAGGTAACTCTTAACGAGGTCGACATTTCGACGACTTCCGGTGCAGGTGCACTCAAGGGGCTGAATATTGGCAATCCGTCCGGCTTTGAAACCGACAAAGCCTTCAGCCTGGGCTTGGTCAGCGTCAAGATGGACACTGGTACCATCACATCCGATACCATTGTCATAAAGGAAATCGTCGTGCAGGCGCCGGACATTACCTATGAAATCGGCTCCGGTGGCAGCAATCTGGACAAGCTCAAGGAAAACGCCGACGCCTACGTCAAGGTGGCTTCGGGCGGCGGTGGCGGCAGCAGCAGCAGCAGCGCCGATAGCGCCGACGGAAAAAAACTGATTATTGAGCATCTGTACATTCGCGAAGCGAAGATGAATGTCAGTGCCACTTTTCTGGGCGGCAAGAAATTTGGTGCGACCCTGCCGGAAATTCACCTGACCGACATCGGCAAGGAAGACAATGGCGCCGGACCGGGCGAGATCGCCGATCAGGTCATCTCGGCCATTACCGATTCGGCGACCGGCGCGCTTTCAGGCATCGATTTCGGCGACATGGCCGGAAAAGTTACGGAGCAGCTTGGCGACATCATGGGTAGCGCGGGCGGTATGGCCAGCGGTGCCGCAGATGCGGCCAAGGGTCAGGCCACCGATCTAATGAAGAAGGCAACAGAAGGAACTGGCGGTGCCGGTGAGGCCCTGAAGGGGCTGTTTGGCGGGGCCAAGAAATAGCTCTGTGCCAGAATAATTCGTAGAAACGGCGGCCTTTTGGCCGCCGTTTTTTTCAATTATTCCCGAAAGTGGTGGGCGTCCATGATTTTCGGTGAATGGACGATAGGCGTGAAATCCATACGGTTCAGAATATCGGATTGCAGGTCGACGCCGGGCGCGATTTCGATCAATTCCACACCTTCCGCAGCCATCCTGAAAACCGCGCGTTCGGTCACGTAAACAACTTCCTGCCCGCAATCGCGGGCGCGTTGGGCGCTGAACGTCAGGTGTCCAACCTCGTGCACCAGTTTGCGCACTGAGCCGCCCTCGATGATCTCAAGCCCGTTGCTGCCTAGCGCGGTGCGTAACCCCTTGGTTTCAAAGGTGCCGCAGAACACGACCCTCTTGGCGTTCTGAGAAATATCGATAAATCCGCCGGTGCCGACCAGGCGCCCGTTCAGGCGCGAGACGTTGACGTTGCCGTGGCGGTCCATTTCGCCCATGCCCAGGAAGGTGATGTCGATGCCGCCGCCACTGTAAAAATCGAATTGCTTGATGGACGACAGAATGGCTTCCGGATTGACCGCCGCGCCAAACAACTCGCCGTCGATAATGGCCCCGTTGTGGCTGCCTTGTTCGATGGTCAGCCAGTAATCTTCCAGCTTGCCTCCATCAATCAGCATGTTGGGAATGCCGCCGGGAATGCCGAAACCGAAATTGACGACCGTGCCCGGCACCAGTTCCTCGGCGGCGCGTCTGGCAATAACCTGCCGAATACCCGGGTGGACGGCGGCGTTGGTCATGGCTTGCGGATTGTCGGTCCGGGCCTGCCCGCTAAGTTCCGGCTCATAGACCGCGCGGTGGGTTTGGCGCTGGTCGGGATCGACGACAAGCGCATCGACCAGCACACCGGGAATTCGGATATCGCGTGGCGGCAACGAATTCAATTCAACGCTTTCACCGACCTGCGCGATGACGGTTCCGCCGGTATTGTGGGCGGCAAGGGCGACGGCGTGGGCGTCCAGATCGGCCGGTTCGCGGGTCATGCTGATGTTGCCCTTGGGGTCGGCA
>Ga0233431_1003733_pt1 | contig 17580 bp, 14 predicted proteins | sample SI_118_April2016_FD_179867 | JGI IMG/M metagenome (GOLD analysis project Ga0233431, IMG submission 179867) | Seawater microbial communities from Saanich Inlet, British Columbia, Canada - SI_118_April2016_200_MG | ecosystem: Environmental > Aquatic > Marine > Inlet | place: Canada: British... | reverse complement strand
ATGTCGCCTTCTCTGGCGGTAGTGTCATGGGACTTTCCGTAGCAGGACTGGCCCTCGTCGGGTTGGTCATCATCATCTTCGCGTTCAAACAATGGTTCATGCCCGAAAACTTGGTCATCGAGACGCGCTATCTCTTCGGTGTCCAATCCCTCGGAGTGAGCCTCATCCGTGGCGCGCTCATTGTCAGTGCCTACTCCATGGGTGCTTCGCTTGTCGCATTGTTTGACCGCGTCGGCGGTGGCATCTACACCAAGGCAGCCGACATGGCCGCTGACATGGTGGGCAAGGTTGAGATGAACATTCCTGAGGACGATCCTCGGAACCCGGCAACAATCGCTGACAACGTTGGTGACAACGTGGGAGACGTCGGTGGACTTGGCGCAGACCTGCTCGAATCCTTCGTGGGCGCCATCATTTCAGTCATGGTCATGGTCATGTACATCTTCGTTGGCATGGTCAAGCAAGAGCCTGGCGTTCTGCCTGACGCAGGACTTGCAGGGCTGGTGGCTAAACTTGGACTCTCGGCCGGCCTGACTGCTGACACCTACTGGTGGGTGCTGCTTGCTCCGCTGCTGATCGTTGCGGGAGGAATCATTGCCAGCCTGCTGGCCATCCTCTACATCCGTTTCAGCCGCCGCCAGGAAGGAATGCAGACCGTTCTGATGAATGGCACACGACTGGCCGCCTTGCTTACGGCAGTTACCACGTTTGTCGTCATTTGGGTGTCCCCGCTTAGCCTGAACGTCTTCTATCAGGTCATTCTTGGCCTGCTGGCTGGCGTAGGCATTGGCTTTGCGTCTGAGTATTTCACTTCAACCGGCTACAAGCCGACCAGAGAACTGGCGAAGATGAACCAGTCCGGTCCCGCCATCGGCGTTACCGAAGGCATGGCTCTTGGAATGCTGTCGACGTTCATGCCTGTAGTCTTCATCGCAACGGCGACAATCATTTCCTTCCAATTGGGTGGATTACTCGGTGTCGCGTTCACAGCGATGGGAATGCTGTCGTTCGTCGCCATGACGGTTGCCGTAGATACCTACGGTCCGATTGCTGACAACGCTGGTGGTATCTCCTCGATGGCTGAACTCCCGCCAGAAGTGCGAGAGAAGACGGACAAGCTCGACTCGATTGGTAACACGACAGCCGCTATTGGTAAGGGTTTTGCCATCGGTTCGGCTGCATTTGCTGCTTTGGGCTTGATTGCCGCCTACATGTGGTCGGCTGCCAGTTCAGCGGCAGAAGTTGTCCTTCCTCAGCTGCCGATCGTCGGGTCCATTGTTGCCGCTGATGGCAGCATCATTGAAATGGGTGCATTCGTTATTGCCGGACTCATGTTGGGCGCCATGGTTCCCTATGTGTTCAGCGCACTGCTGATTCGTGGTGTGAGCCGTACTGCCGACATCCTTGTCCAGGAAGTGCGACGCCAGTTTAAGGAGATCCCAGGCATCTTGACCGGTGAAGGCAAGCCGGACTACAACCGATGCATTACGATCACAGCCCACGGCGGATTGAACAAGATGTTCGCGCCAGCAATGATCGCTGTACTCACGCCGATTGTCTTTGGTTTGATCTTTGGACGATTTGCGTTGGGTGGCTTCCTCATCGGTGCACTTCTGTCCGCCATTCAGTTGGCCATTTACTGTGCCAACTCCGGTGGGGCCATGGACAACGCCAAGAAGTACATCGAAGAAGGTCACTTCGGCGGCAAGAACTCCGAGGCCCACGCAGCTGCAGTCACTGGCGATACCGTCGGCGACCCGCTGAAGGATACCGTTGGCCCGTCACTCGATATTCTTATCAAGCTGATGTCGGTCATTGCCCTGGTATTTGCTTCGCTGTTCCCGCTCTATCCGATCTTCCTTTAGGACAGCGAACCGTACAAAATCGCATTCAAGTGCGGGCTCCGGGGAACAAACCGGAGCCCGCTTTCATTTGAAGGGAGGCTTCGTAGACGATGACATTCATTAGTGGTGAACGGCTTTATTTGCGCCCTTTGGAGGAAACTGATCTGGATTGCTGCATGCGCTGGATCAATGATTCAGACATCCTGCAATTCCTGGGTAGCAAGCGCCCGATGGGAAGGGCTCAGGAAATCCAATGGCTCGCTGACCAATACAAGCGAGACGACCGCCTCAATCTGGCCATTGTGCTGAGGGATGGGGACCGCCACATTGGCAATTGCGGGTTCAACAGTATTGATCTGGGTAACCGAAATGCTCATTTCGGAATCCTCATTGGCGAAAAGGATGTCTGGAGCCAAGGCTATGGAAGCGAAGCCGCCAAGCTTATTGTGGAATTTGGTTTCAATCAGCTGGCACTTCACCGCATCGAGCTATTCGTCTACTCGTTCAATGAGCGAGCCCGGAAAGCCTATGAGAAAGTGGGCTTTGTTCTAGAGGGTACAAAACGAGAGTCCTATTTCCGGAATGGACAGTTCCATGACGCGCATGTGATGTCGATTCTTGAGTCTGAATGGAGGAGATCATGAGCCCCAAGCTTTGGAGTGATGAAGAGCGGTTGTTCATCCCCCGCCTGAAACCTCAGAGGACAGGGTTCGGCGATCCGTGGAACGATCACGGTTCGAGGACAGCTAGTCCCCCTTTCCATTGTGATTTAGAGAACAACGGTTGCACTCACATCTTTAACTGTTATACTTGTTCTATAACAGAGGGATAGGTGAGTGATGCTCGTATCCATCGATGAGGGAAGTCGACAGCCGATCTATGTCCAGATTGTTCGTCAGATCAAGGAGCAGATCCTTGTTGGCGAGCTTGTGCCTGGAGACGAACTTCCCTCTGTCCGTGAGTTGGGCGATGCGTTGGGGATCAGTTTGCACACGGCACGAAGTGCTTATCAGGCACTGTCTGAAGAGGGCCTGCTTCGCGTTCGCCTGGGAAAGAAGGCTCGTGTTGCTGCGCTGGCAACGGAAGCCGTCACCACATCCCTTACCGATGAATACTCGCTTCGCGTTCGAGAACTCGTGGTGGATGGTCTGCTCCAGGGATGGGCAACTGAGCAGCTACACCACATGCTTGATCAAGAGATTGAGGCGATGTCGGAGCGTGGCGCTACGTTGGGATTCAAGAATCAAGGAAAGGAACAGATATGAGACGTCGGATTTGGACACATCTGCCCGCTGTGGCGGTATGGATTGGCTTCGTGACGTGGTTCCTCAGTCAAGCCGCAGAGTGGCCGAGCCGTGTACCCCTTCAGATTGAGTGGACGGGCACAGTGTCAGGTTGGGGATCTCCGTGGCTTGCCTTTGGGCTTGTCGCGGGCCTGGGCCTCTTCTTTATCGGATTGACCGTCTTGCTGGACGAGCTGTGGGCGCGCCAGGAGACGCGCAAGCGTTTCAACTTCCTGAGTCTGCTGGATGAGTTTGTGCTCTCATTCATGGTCGGAATTCAGAGTAGCCTGCTGATCGCAACGAGGACTGAGCCTAGCATCTATCGGATCTCCTGGGAAGTGATTCTGCCTCTGGTCGGAGGCGTCGTGCTGCTGAGTGTGCTGGCAGAATGGATGCGCCCCTATCGAGCTTCAACCGATCGTCCTGTTGTCGACAATCATCCAAGTGAGGCCTTCCGCATGCATCTCATGGAACGTGTCAAAGGCGGTGAGACCGTCGTCTACTGGGACGTTCAGAATCCGAGATATGTGGCATGGCTGTCTATCGGAGTGCCCCTCATTCTGTGGGCATCATCGGCGCTCCTGATTCGAGAGAGCATCTTGCCAGCCATCATTAATGGGGTGATTGGCATCCTCCTCCTCTTCTTCTATGGGGGAATGCGTACCCGTGTCAATCGAGATGGGATTGCCATTCGCTACGGCCTGGCGGGAATCAGAGTCTTCCGCTGCCGATTTGACGAGATTGCTGGTATTCGCATCCGATCCTTCGCGCCATTGGCTGAATTCGGTGGCTACGGCATCCGAGCTAGACGAGGTATCACGGCTTATTTCTTGGCCGGGGGAAGAGGGATTCAATTGAACCTGCCCAACCGACGTTCCGTGCTCATCGGATCGTCGAATCCTGAGCGACTGGCGTCCGCCATCGAGGTGGTTGGCGGAGTTCCGCTCGTTTCTGACAATGAGGTGACATCGTGATTACGACAAATGGGTTAACTCGCCGGTTTGGCGATCTGACGGCAGTTGATGGGCTTGACTTGCATATCGAACGCGGCGAGGTGTTTGGTTTTCTCGGCCCTAACGGTGCAGGCAAGACGACGACAGTCCGAATGCTTGCTGCGTTGATTGCGCCCACAAGTGGATCGGCATCTATCGGTGGACGAGCGCTGGGTGAAGCCAATCAAGACATTCGCCAGTGCGTGGGCGTGTTGACAGAAACGCCGGGGCTCTACAAGCGCCTGTCGGCTTGGGACAACCTGATGTTCTTTGCCAAGCTGTATCGCATCAAAGACGCAGAGAAGCGGGCCGAGAGATACTTGAAGATGCTGGAGTTGTGGGATCGTCGGAACGGAATGGCTGGAAGCTTCTCCAAGGGGATGCGGCAGAAACTCGCTCTTGCCCGTGCTCTTCTTCATGAGCCAGAGATTCTCTTTCTGGATGAGCCAACGGCAGGCCTTGATCCTGAAGCTGCCAAGACGGTTCGCGATCTGATCGAATCTCTAGGTTCTGAAGAGCGAACGATCTTCTTGTGCACGCACAATCTCGAAGAGGCTGATCGACTGTGTGACCGCGTCGCCCTATTCAAGACGAAGCTGCTGACCGTAGGGGATCCGCAATCCCTGAAAGAGAAGATGTATGGTCGGCGCACTGTCGTGCACTTGGCCGATCCGAAGCCCGGAATCGAAGACACACTGAACCTCCCATTTATTACCAAGACAGAGTGGATTGATGGCAGGCTGTTGGTCTCACTTTCTGACCCTGATACAGAGAATCCGATTCTAGTTCGCAAGTTGGTCGAGCTGGGAGCAGATGTGCAGTTTGTAAGCGAGCTAAAGGTGTCTCTTGAAGACTTGTATCTTGATCTGATGGAGGGAAATCATGGATCGTCTTAAGGTTTTGCTTTTCAAGGAGTGGCGCGAATCGATGCGCAACAAGATGGTTTTGTTTGGCGTGATCTTCCTCCCCGTCGTTTTGGTCGGGTCATCTGTATTCATGATTAAGTCAGCACAGGGTGGCGACCCCATTGAGCAGATCATCCTGTTTAACACGGCCCTACTGTACTTCCTATTGCTGCCAGCCATCATCCCATTGGCCATTGCCGTGTATTCGATTGTTGGCGAGAAGGAACAAACGACACTTGAGCCATTGCTTGCTACGCCGATTTCGGATGTCGAGCTTTTTCTTGGCAAGGCATTGGCCAGCGTAATTCCGGCCTTGATCGTGAATTGGATCAGCTTCGGGGCCTTCCTGTTGGTCGTTCGATTCGTGGGGGGGGTCGGTACCACTGCAAACACTGACCGCGCCATGGCTTGCCGCAATCTTCGGCCTCTCGCCACTCCTGGCGATGTTCTCGGTTGGCGTGACAATGATTGTCTCCTCGAAGGCGAGTGACGCCCGTGCTGCCTATCAGTTCTCAAGCCTGGCGATTCTTCCGGGACTCATCCCGCTGATTGTCTACACCAGCATGAAGACATTGGTGGACATACGCCTGATTGCTCTAGAGGGCGGGATTCTGGTCGTTGCCTGCGTTGCTGTGCTAACGTTCGCGATCAAACTGTTTCGGCGCGAGCAGATTCTGACACGCTGGAAGTGATTGGTAACCGGTACTCGAAGCTTGGTACTCTTCGCTGCCGCGGATGAGTCTAACGTCATCATGGTATACTTGGCCGCCAATTTAGGGGGACCCTATGAATACGAAACTACTGCTGTTGCTTGGTGCAGTACTGGGATTGCTACTGCTGGTCACGCTTGTTCCTGGACCTGATCGCGTTGAGCCTGACAAGCCGCTTCAACTGATCGATTCAGGGCATTTCGTCCTAGAGATGAATGGCCTGCCCATCCTTGAAGAAGTCTATACCTTGGAGTTCGATTCAGTAGACGGCTATTTGCTCAACTCACAAGGATCTATCTTCGCTAGCGGGCAAGTTGTGACATTGGCGCAACAGACGCAATACGACCGTAACTTCATGCCCATTAGTTATCAGCTGGGTGCGGAAACGCCCTCAGGCCCGCAGATTATCTCCGCACAGATGGGGCTCCGTGGCTTCAATATGGAAGTCCGTGTTGGCCTGTCTGTCCAAAGTGGAAAGGTGGCTGATGTCGAGAACCTTGCCTTGTTGGACAACAATCTCATTGGGCAATTCGCGGTCTTGCTGTTGGCTATACGAAGCGAGGCATTGGATCGCAATTTCACAGCGGCAATCCCCCAAGCTCTGCTCTCACTTCCAGCACGCGTTGAGGGCCCAAATTCAGTAACCTTCTATTCAGGAGATACGGAGTTTCAGGGCAAGCGGTTTGAGCTACACCTGGGGGATACGGTGATCTCTCTGATTGAGTATGAGGGACATCTCGTAGGATTGGCTAACCGCAATCAAGGAACAATCGGGTACGACCTTGAGCTCTGCCCTTCTGGCATAACAATTGATCTTGAGCCCGAAGTTGAGGCTGTGGGCGCAGGCATTGAACGCGACGTGGTCTTTGCGTCTGGCGATCTCTCTTTGGGAGGAACCCTAAGACTTCCTGATACCGATAAGTCGTCCTTTCCCGCCGTCCTCTTCATCCACGGATCAGGACCCGTTGATCGAAATGGAAGTGCTGTGAATCTAGAGACCGGAGCCGTCGTGATGGAGCTTGATATCTATCGGCAGCTTGCTGTGGCTGCGTCTGACGTCGGGTTTGCCTCATTCCGCTTTGATAAACGGGGAGTGGGAGATTCTCAAGGAGATGCGGCCCTAGCGTCACGAGCCGATCTGCTTGATGACATCCAAGCTGCTATCCAATTCTTGCGTGCGCAACCGGAAATCGATGTGAGCCGAATCATCCTGATTGGCCACAGTGAAGGCTCGTATCTAGCTCCAATGGTAGCCGTCGAAGACGCTGAGATCGCAGGAGTTGTACTCCTTGCTGGAGCTGCAAGAGCTCTCGATGCCATAACACGTTGGCAAGTCGAATCCTTACTTGGCCAGCAGGGGATTGAAGGCCAAGCACTGGATGCTGCCTTGGCACAACAGGACCAGTACATCGCCTTTGTGAAGGGATCACAAGGCGAATGGGCCGACTACACCATCGAGCAACTACAAGAAGAAATCCCCTGGCTCAACGAAGCGGCGGGAGAACAGCTCAAGGCGACACCACTCGCGCTGTCCTGGTTGCGAGAGCACTATCTTGCCCAACCCGCTGATACGATCGTCCAACTCGAATCCCCCGTACTGATTATCTCTGGAGAGAAAGATTCCCAGGTCCCCTCATCTGAGGCTGAATTGCTGGCTGGTTTGTTGGCGACGGCAGGCAATGAAGACGTTTCTGCCTTCGTGTTTCCCGATCTCAATCACTTGCTGCGCTATCATCCCGAGGAGCCGAATCTGACCTATCGGCACCTGGACGAACCTGTAGACGAGCGCGTGACTGTGACCTTGCAGGAATGGCTGACGGGGAATTTTGGCAGCTGAGAAACTAACGAATTTGAACGTGGTTCGCACGGCGCTTTCCAAGCTGGGCGTGCGCCCCCAGAAGCGGTTTGGTCAGAATTTTCTGGTAGACGACCACATTGTCTCCGCAATCTGTGAGCACGTTCGATCTAAGAAGCCAGACGTTGTCGTTGAGATTGGACCAGGCCTTGGCGCGCTAACGCAAGGCATTGTTGAGGTTGCCCCTTCTGTTGTTGCTGTGGAGATTGACAAGCGATTGGCAATCGGTTTGGCGAAACGACTTGCCGAGCACGGAAATCTAGAGGTGCGCAATTGCGACATCCTATCATTTGATTTTCAGAAAGAATTCGAAGGTCAATCCGTCCTGGTCTTGGGAAGCCTTCCCTATCGGATTACGACTCCCATTTTAAAGCATCTGATCGTACATCGGAGTGTTATTTCCGATGCTTGCCTCATCACGCAGATGGAAGTGGCAGACAAGATCACCCACAGCCCAGGCAAGGATGGCTCGGCTTTGGGTGTTTTCGTGAATTCCTTTGCTGATGTTTCCGGGTTGCGAGCTATTCGTAGAGGGTCCTTCTTCCCTGTACCTGAGGTTGAATCACAGTACTGGGAGCTGACTTTCTTGCCATCGCCAAGATTCAGTGCAGACGAAGGCGCCTTCTTCTCCGTAGTTCGTACCCTCTATAGAAACCGACGGAAGATGTCACGGAGGGCACTGCAGGACCTGCTCCCCATCGATGTGATTGCCGGCGTTCTCGAAGCTGCTGAGGTCGATGGGATGGCCAGAGGGGAGACGCTGTCGTTCGCTGAGCTGGATCGACTCGCTCAGCTGTGCCATCCGCTGATCAGTCCCGGATCGATCACTGACGACGACTGATCTCACTTCTGCATGGAGCTGGCATGATCTGAGTACGTTCATCGACACCATTCGAGTAAATCGGCTGATTCAGTGCGCAAACGACCGTCCGCATATTACAGGACAAAGATCAATACTGGGATGATCTCGGTTCCAGAAAGTGCATGAGAATGCTGTTTGAGAGAAGCCGTGAAACGGGGTGAAAACGAGTTCCCGAAAATGCCTTGACAGCCGGTGGGTCCGATGGTAAGGTTACCCACGTCGTTCCCGATAAGGGCCTTGACAGCCTGCGGGAACTGCGTTACGATTCAATTCTGCGCAGCGAAGATGCTGCGCTGATCCTTGACAAGTGAATAGAGTGTGTACCACAGTAAGTGTAGTAAGAGCAAACGGTGGACACCTTGGCAGTTGGAAGCGATGAAGGACGTGGTTAGCTGCGATAAGCTTCGGGGAGCCGCTAAGCAGGCTTTGATCCGGAGATGTCTGAATGGGAGTGCCCCCTAGGATGAAGTCCTAGGAGTTCGTACTGAAATCAGTAGGTACGTTCAGCGAACCCGGTGAAGTGAAACATCTCAGTAACCGGAGGAAAAGAAATCAATAGAGATTCCCTGAGTAGTGGCGAGCGAAACGGGAAAAGCCTAAACCAAACGTGTGTAAGACTGCATTCGTTGCTCGTTTGGGGTTGTAAGCAGTTTCGTCTTTCTCATGCAGGGGAAGGCAGGGTTAAAAGCGATATCTAGTCAAACGTCTCTGGAAAGAGCGACCGCAGAGGGTGATAGTCCCGTAGACGAAAGGTTGAACTACCCTGGAAACTTGCTTGAGTAGCGTCGAACACGAGAAATTCGGCGTGAATCTGGGAGGACCACCTTCCAAGGCTAAACATTACCAACTGACCGATAGTGAACTAGTACCGCGAGGGAAAGGTGAAAAGCACCCCGGAAGGGGAGTGAAATAGAACTTGAAACCGTTTGCTTACAGACAGTAGGAGCATCCATGGATCTCTTCGGAGAGCCTAGTGATGTGACTGCATGCCTATTGTAGTATGAGCCGGCGAGTTACGGTATGTGGCGTTAGGTTAAGCCGATGGAGGTGGAGCCGAAGCGAAAGCGAGTCTGAATAGGGCGTTAGTCACATGTCGTAGACCCGAAACCAAGTGAACTAGCCATGGGCAGGTTGAAGTGTACTTGATCGTACATGAAGGACCGAACCCACTAGCGTTGAAAAGCTAGGGGATGACCTGTGGTTAGGGGCGAAAAACCAATCGAACTTGGTGATATCTGGCACTCCTCGAAATAGTTTTTGGGCTAGCCTCACGTTAGAGATCTATCCGGGGGTAGAGCACTGGTCGGAGAAGGGGGGTAACTCCCGACTCTAGTCAAACTCCGAATACCGGTAGATTGTTCCGTGGGAGTCAGACTGTGGGTTATAACATCCATAGTCGAGAGGGAAACAACCCTGACCGCCATCTAAGGTCCCTAAATCTAAGCTAAGTGGGAAAGGAAGTGTTGTTGTCGAAACAGCTGGAAGGTTGGCTTAGAAGCAGCCATCCTTTAAAGAGTGCGTAATAGCCCACCAGTCTAACGACGACGCGCCGAAAATTTAACGGGGCTAAGCTTAGTACCGAAGATGCGGGTTTCCACCTTTTAGGTGGGAGCGGTAGAGGAGCATTCTGTTAACGGCTGAAGCTGAACTGAAAGGTTTGGTGGACGAGACAGAAGAGAGAATGCCGGCATGAGTAGCGCGAACGATGTGAGAATCATCGTCACCGATTGCCTAAGGTTTCCTGGGGAAGGTTCGTCCGCCCAGGGTTAGGCGGAACCTAAGGTGAACCCGAAAGGGGTAACCGATGGACAGCAGGTTAATATTCCTGCGCCTCTAATATAGCGTTTGAGCAAAGGGGGGACCCCAAAGGTTCTCCTCCGCGTGCTGACGGAATAGCACGTCCAAGCAACAAGGTAGGGGGGATAGGCAAATCCGTTCCCCCGTTACGTCGAGTTGTGATGGCGAGTCCTCTTTTGGACGAAGGGAGACGGAATCATTGGGCAAGAAAAGCCTCTAGCGAGCTATAAAGAGTCCGTACCAAAACTGACACAGGTAGGCAAGTAGAGAATACTAAGGTGGACGAGTGAAATCCGGTTAAGGAACTCGGCAAAATGACCCCGTAACTTCGGGATAAGGGGAGCCATCTTCGGATGGCCGCAGAGAATCGGCCTGAGCGACTGTTTAGCAAAAACACAGGACTCTGCTAACTCGTAAGAGGATGTATAGAGTCTGAAACCTGCCCACTGCTGGAAGGTTAAGGGGAGTTGTTAACGCGACGAACTGAAGCCCCAGTGAAGGGCGGCGGTAACTATAACCGTCCTAAGGTAGCGAAATTCCTTGTCAGGTAAGTTCTGACCCGCATGAAAGGTCCAACGACTTGGGCGCTGTCTTAACCGGATGCTCGGCGAAATTGAAGCACGGGTGTAAACGCCCGTGACCCGCGGCTGGACAAAAAGACCCCGTGGAGCTTTACTATAGCATGGTACTGATTTTTAGCATGTGTTGTGTAGGATAGGTGGGAGACTATGAAGTTGGGGCGCTAGCCTCGGTGGAGTCATCCTTGGAATACCACCCTGCAGATGTTGAAACTCTAACTGGCGGCCGTTAGCAGCGGTCGTAGGACAGTGCTATGTGGGTAGTTTGACTGGGGCGGTCGCCTCCTAAAGAGTAACGGAGGCGCGCAACGGTTTCCTCAGGCTGGTTAGTGATCAGCCAACGAGCGTAATGGCATAAGGAAGCTTGACTGCGAGACCTACAAGTCGAGCAGGTGCGAAAGCAGGTCATAGTGACCCCGTGGCACTTAGTGGAAGGGCCACTGATCATCGGATAAAAGCTACCCCGGGGATAACAGGCTAGTTCCGTCCAAGAGTCCACATCGACGACGGAGCTCGGCACCTCGATGTCGGCTCATCCTATCCTGGGGCTGAATCAGGTCCCAAGGGTCCGGCTGTTCGCCGGTTAAAAGGGTACGCGAGCTGGGTTCAGACCGTCGTGAGACAGGTCGGTCTCTATCCACCGTGGGCGTAGGAGATTTGAGAGGGACAATCTCTAGTACGAGAGGACCGAGATTGCCAAACCTATGGTGTACCAGTTGTCACGCCAGTGGCATAGCTGGGTAGCCAAGTTTGGTCTGGATAAGCGCTGAAGGCATCTAAGCACGAAGCCGTCCTCAAGACGAGATCTCCATATAAGACCCCTTCGAGACTAGGAGGTTGATAGGCCGCAAGTGTAAGCATGGCAACATGTTTAGCTGAGCGGTACTAATTGGTCAATGACTTACGTGGTACACACTCTGTTCACTTGAAAGGCGTCTGGAATGATTTTGGAGATTCCAGGTGACATTTAGCGGAGGGGAAACACCCGTTCCCATACCGAACACGGCAGTTAAGCCCTCCTGCGCCGATGGTACTTGTCGGGCAACTGACTGGGAGAGTAGGACGTCGCCTGGTTTAATATTAGCAACCCTCTTCACGGAGACGTGAGGAGGGTTTTTGCTTGGTCTCTTTCCAGAAGACGACAGAGGAGGACACGAATCAGTGGATTCGTGCCTTGAGGAGATCCAGCGCATACAATGGATGTAACATGAATCGTACACACTCTATTCAACGCCGCCGCGATCCTGGAGATCGTATCACGCTCATCGGGATGATTGGCAATGTCCTGCTTCTGGGATTGAAGCTCGTATTTGGATTTCTTTCTGGATCTGCAGGTCTCATTGCTGATGGAATTCATTCAGGGTCTGATATGGCGACCGACTTGGCTGTTCTGGGGGGAATGCACCTCGGAAGACGAGCTGCTGATGATGACCACCCCTATGGACACGGACGATTCGAGACGCTTGCTGGCGGGATTGTGGCAGCAATCCTGATCTTGGTGGGCGCATTCATTGCCTGGGAAGCCGTGGTCTCTCTCTATGCAGGCCATGTCAATTATCCTGGGCTGCCAATCCTATTTATCGCAGCGGTTTCCATTATCGCCAAGGAGTGGCTCTACCGTCGAACGATCCTCGTAGCGCGTGAGGTCGATTCTGCTGCTTTGCATGCCAATGCATGGCATCATCGATCCGATGCCTTGTCGTCAATTGCTGTTCTTGCTGGTGGCATCGGAGCGTTGGCGGGATGGGGACAAGCCGATCACTTCGCCGGGCTCATTGTAGGCTTAATGGTTATCGCGGCTGGCGGAAGAACGCTATTTGTTGTCTTGCATGAGCTAACTGAAGGCGGTGTCTCTCGTGATGAGGTCTCGAAGATTGAATTAGCGCTTGAGTCAGTTGAAGGTACACGTGAATGGCACGATCTGCGAACCCGTCGCGTGGGGCGCGAGACATTCATTGATCTCCATGTGCTGGTCGATCCAGGGCTCTCTATCGTGGATGCGCATCGCATCTCTTCTGATGTGGAGAAGGCTTTACATCGCGCATGCAATCGGCCTGCAAATGTGACTGTTCATGTCGAGCCTGATGTGGAAGAGCAACGACGGCGATCTCTCGGATCGCTATAGGCTTAACGTTCCCCTTTCGAGTCCCAACAGACGTTCCTTGAGAGGGAGTCCCCCTCCAAATCCAATGAGTCCGCCAGAGGAACCGATCACTCTATGGCATGGGATGATTATGGGTACGGGATTCGCACCCGTGGCTTGCCCTACGGCTCGAGTTGCCTTGGGCCGCCCAATGACGTTGGCAAGCTGGCCATACGAAGTCGTTTGCCCATAGGGAAGCTTGGCAATAGTATTCCACACGTCGCATTGAAACTCTGTGCCACGAAGATCAACTGGAATGGTGAACTGCCGCAGCTCGCCCCTTAAGTAGGCGTGGATTTCTGCGAGGGCTCGCTCGTTTTGCTGATCATCAGGCACGATACGCGCGCCAAGCTTCTGCTCAAGGGCTTCAGATGTTGTGGGATGAAGATCAAGCCATCGGACTCCGATTGCGGAGCTCAGAACCTGGAAGACCCAGCCCTCCCAGCTCACGGTACTCGCGTACAGTTTCTCTGGAAGGCGTTTGGTTCGTCTAGGCACAGTACCGTCTCCTCAAATGAATATAAAGTGAGAGTAGTAGCGCAAAGGGTGCTTGTCAATGCTTCTTATTCGGATTCCGCTACTTCAAATACCTGATAGGTCTGTATTGTTGGATAAGGCTCAGTTCTCCAGCGTTCCGCTTCCCAGCCGGCCTTGATGCACAGCTGAGAGAGAAACTCAGTTGGATCCGGGAAGGTCTGCCATACGGAGGGCAGATAGGTAGCGATATCTCCGTCGACCTCTAGGATGACGCCATCTAGATGGGGCTTCAGTTTCTCCAGAAGATCAGAGCTGTTCTCGAAAGTGAGGGCTTCGATATCGTAGACAATGGAGATGGTGAGTCTGGCGCGATCGATTTCCTCTGGAGTAAGAACTGCAAAACGATCATCAGCACCCGCTGCCAATCTGGTATTGCGCAAGACATTAACGACCAGAGGCTCGTGCGGCTCGAATTGATCGATCATGCATCCACGCAAGACACCATCCACCGTGAGAGTGACAAAAGCAGCGCCATCACGCAGGATGCGATCGGACAGCTCAGGAGGGCAGATTTCGATGAGTCCGTCTCCGGCAACTGAAGCCACCAGTTGTTCGCGAGCGAGTCCCAGCAGCTGCTCTTGCTCGGACCAGTTGAGCTCGATCGTATTGGGACGAATGACGAAAAACCATATGACGAAGACGGCAATTGCTCCAAGGATGAAGCGTATCCAATAATTGCCTTTGGGCCTCAGTGAACCAAGGTGAACTGACGCCTTCGTGTCGTTTGCTTCCATGAGCAAACCATAGTAGGACGTCACTCACCTTTCAACCAGTTGGAGAATGCAAGACATGCCCATGCGATGTATGCTATGAGTCCGTTTGATTCCTTAGAGAGCACTTTCGGGACGCAAAGGCAGGAGGCGGCATGAGTGAACGGCTGGTGAACACGTTTTGTGAGATGGTAAGAATCGACTCAGAGTCTGGAAATGAAGCGCCTTTCATCGATCATGTGAAGAACCTTGTCGAGCGAGAGCTTGGGGCAACATGCACACTGGATTCGCACGGCAATTTGATCGCATGTGTTCCTGCCCAAGGATCTACAGATGCAGAGCCGATCTTCCTCGGAGCACACGCGGATACAGTAAGGCCAGGAATTGGCATTGAGCCGATCGTCGATGGCGGCGTGATTCGCTCCAAAGGTGAGACAATTCTAGGGGCCGATGACAAGGCGGGATTAGCTGCCATTATTGAGGCCGTTCGCACAGCTGAGCGGCGACCTGTCGTTGATATTGTTGTGACTCGGGGTGAGGAAATAGGTCTTGTCGGAGCGAAGAACCTCGACCTCTCACTTTTGACAGCAAAACGTGGATTCATCGTCGACAGCGACGATCCTGCCACCATCATTCTAGGAGGCCCAACGCACGCTTCTCTGGATATCGAAATCATCGGCAAGGCTGCACATGCAGCGATGCCCGAAGCGGGAATTTCGGCCATTCGAGTTGCCGCTCATGCGATTACCAGTTTCGATGAAGGCAAGTTGGATGAAGAAACCGTTGCCAATATCGGCATTATCGAAGGCGGCATGATTCGAAATGGTGTGCCTGAGCGTGTCACGCTCAGAGGCGAGTGCCGTAGCCTTAATGATGAGAAATGCCATATTCAAGGCGAGAAGATGAAGAAGGCCTTTGAAGATGCTGCCAACGAAGTGGGCGCAATAGCCAACGTTGATCTTCGTTTTGAATACACGGCGTCACTTGTTGACGAGAGCAAGGCCGTCGTTCAGCTGGGAAAGAAGGCCATTGCCAAGGCTGGTCTTGAGCCTGGTACCAATGTCATTCTTGGAGGCACGGACGCGCTTGTATTGAGTGGGCGAGGCGTCGATGCCGTCGTCCTTGGCTATGGTGGCAAAGCAGCGCACTCTACAGACGAGCATATTGTCATCGAAGATTTCGAGAAGGTCACTGAAATCCTTCGCAACATCGTCGAACTCGCCGCTGATAGCGGTTGACGGGCGTACGACACCTTAGTAAAATCGGATCAACTCGGAAGGCTAAACGATGTTTCGGGATTCTTGAATTCCGAAGCTCGAGACAGCCCGAAGGGCTGTAATCCTCGGTAGCTCAATTGGTAGAGCGCTCGGCTGTTAACCGAATTGTTGTAGGTTCAAGTCCTACCCGGGGAGCCAGATAGAACTGCGGAGCCCTTCTGCCACAAGGTCGAAGGGTTTTCTGTAGACAGGAACAAGGTATCCGTCCTTCAGAGTAGAGTTTGAAGTTAACGTCTTCAGCAACCTACCCCGATCTGAGTGGGATTGCTTCTGATACAGATCAGAAGCGCGGTTCAGGAGTTTGAAGGTTGCCTCCGCCTCGTCCTGTGCGGGTCCATTTCTGACGTCCAAGTCAAGCATTTGATTCAGCAAGGCCTCTTCCTGATCCGACCACCGTCGCTCCATCTCAAGCCAGCGCTTTTCGCTGATGTTCCCCGTCAGTTTGTCCTCATAGCCACGATCTCTTATCTCGCGTAGTGAAGCCTGCTTCTGCTTCAGTACGCGATTTAGCGCAGATGCCTCTTCCTTCCTGCGTTGTCCTTCGTCTGCAACACCTTTTCGAAGCTGGCGGATTAGATTCCGGTCCAGCGAAACATTCGTTATGATTGGTATGAATAACTCGCTGATCCGCTCCTCTCGAACGTATTTCTGCGGGCAATGCCCTTTACTGCGAGTGCAGTGGTAGTACGTGTATTTCTTCTTAATGAGGGAAGCGGTGATATCGCAGCCGCAGTATCCGCACGTCATTAGTCCCCTGTATGCAAAAGATCGCTTTGTTTGCGGTGAACTCTTGCTCCGTAGGCGATCCTGCACAGCGTTGAAAAGGGCTTTCGAGACAAGTGGCTCGTGGCTGCCTTGATAGAGATTGCCCTCCCATCGGATCATGCCGCAGTACATTGGGTTTTTCAGAATATGATGGAGAGGGCCCTTGTATAGAACCGAGCCGCTACGAGTTCGAAGGCCAAGATCCTTGATCTTCTTAACGAGCAGGGAGAGGGAGATGTTCCCTCGTGCATAGGTTTCAAATATGAGTTTGATAACTGGAGCGGTCTCTGGATCTAGAATCAGGATTTTGCGATCCGTGTTGTTTAGGTATCCGAGGGGGGCTTGGCCAGGCCACCCTCCATTGCCAACCTTTGTCATGGCGGCATGCTTCACCCGTTCTCCCAGTTGGTCGCTGTAGAGCCTTGAAACCGCGGCATGAATGGTTGCGACAAACCGACCAGATGCTCCACCGGGTAAAGCCTCTGTAACAGAGATGATTGACATGCCTTCCATCTCTTCAAGTACGGAATAGTCACGCAGGTTTCTTGCCAAGCGATCGAGCTTGTAGCACAAGACAGCGTCAATGTCTTTTCGCTTGCGAATGTACGTGAGCATTGCAGCAAACTCTGGCCGACCAGGCTTGTGAGCTGAGTGTGTTTCCTCGAATGTGCGAACGATTTGCAGATCGTGCCCTTTCGCATAATCATCTAGTAGCTGCCGCTGAGTCTCGATGGAATGACCGTGTTTGGCCTGTTCCTCGGTTGAAACACGGATGTAGGTGACTACCTTTTGGTTCATAGTTCGCACGCTCCAGGAAGAACCTTACCATGTCCTCGATTGCTCAATCAATCACATCTTACTTCTTCTTCTGCCAAACGCTCCTGTTTGAGCTTCTCCATCGCGTCCCATTCACGAAGGATCTCCAAGTATGCGTTGAAGTTCTCGACTGCTTCTTGAATCTCGAACTCTGTTTCGTAAGGCAATGCGGCTAATTCGCCTTCCGCATTGACAGCGGGTGCATCTTCTTCTGGCAAGGTGGGAGCCTTGCCTGTTTTGGCTGTGCTCTCACGTTCGAGAGATTTTTGGCTTGCTGTTGGGGAGGCAAAAGAAAACGGGAGAGGCTTTTCCTCTCCCGAAAAGGCGGTACGATCTTGGCAATCCTTGTCTGATTGCTGAATCTCACGATCGCGCGAGACATCCAAATCGTTACGACTTAGGTTTGTACCAGTTCTCTCGACACTCCCTACTCGATTCACCGCTGCTCGCCACCAGAATTGTCAAAGCCTGTCAAGTTGCCAACATTGCTACGCCTACGAAACGCA
>Ga0233431_1003728_pt1 | contig 17600 bp, 9 predicted proteins | sample SI_118_April2016_FD_179867 | JGI IMG/M metagenome (GOLD analysis project Ga0233431, IMG submission 179867) | Seawater microbial communities from Saanich Inlet, British Columbia, Canada - SI_118_April2016_200_MG | ecosystem: Environmental > Aquatic > Marine > Inlet | place: Canada: British... | reverse complement strand
CTCATACTGAGTCGTCCACGGAATGTCGATCGTCTGAGGAGCATCCATCAATACACTGCCCGTGGGTGTAGATGTCACATACCGGGTTCCCCCTGCTTCTTCCGTCGGTGAAGTCAACGACCAGGACGCTTCCTCTCCAGAAGCATACCAGCCCGAACCCTGAGGATCTCCACGCGCCGACACCACCGTTAGTAAATATTCAACTGTCCATGACACTTCTACCGTTTTGGGACTGTCCATCACCACACTACCTGACCCCGGGGATGCAACCCGTTGCACACCCTCTGCTTCCGCCACCGGTGAAGTCACCGACCAGGGCACTTCCTCTCCTGCTGCATACCAACCTGCTCCTACAGGAGTCCCATGATCCAAATTAATTGTCAGCTCATACTGAGTCGTCCACGGAATGTCGATCGTCTGAGGAGCATCCATCAATACACTGCCCGTGGGTGTAGATGTCACATACCGGGTTCCCCCTGCTTCTTCCGTCGGTGAAGTCACCGACCAGGACGCTTCCTCTCCAGAAGCATACCAACCTGCTCCTACAGGAGTCCCATGATCCGAATTAATTGTCAGCTCATACTGAGCCGTCCACGGAATGTCGATCATTTGAGGAGCATCCATCACAACACTGCCCGTGGGTGTAGATGTCACATACCGGGTTCCCCCTGCTTCTTCCGTCGGTGAAGTCACCGACCAAGTCACTTCCTCTCCTGCAGCATACCAACCTGAACCTGTAGGAGAACCGTGTTCTGAGTTAACCGTCAGATAGTGTTCTGTAGTGAAGTTGGCTATATAGTTGGTGGATGAGGAAAGGACGGTGATCGTATGAGTCGGAGTTCCACCATCACTCCAAGAGGAAAAAATATGTCGCGTTCCAATCTGTAGTTCTTGGAGAGAAGAAATGGAAATTGTGTGGGAGGATCCTTCAGGCCACTGCTGTATCTCGGGAGCTATATAATTTGAGCCATCAATGATTACTTGGAGCTCTGGTGGATCCGAGGCAATGGTTATTTCCAAAATTTCAACTGGAGATGGAACGGTAAATTTGGCAAATGCAGGTTCGGGATCTTCAAGCCCAGTCTTATCCCTGGCTTTGACAAAAAAAATATAATCTCCCTGTTGCAGATTATAGTAGGGTTTGGAATTGGTAGAGAAGAACTCCGAATAACTGCTCTCTAAGGGATATAGCCAATATGAATAGGATAGCTCAGAAGGACTCTCGGCATCGGTCCCTTGAAAAATAAAGACAGGCGATGATGGATCATCCAGCGTCGCTGATAATTCTGTCTCAGGTGGGGTGTTGCGATAAATGAACTTCTTCGAAAATCCGGTCGCAGGTAGATTTATGGTAGTATCACTTGGAGTGTTATAGCCATCAACTGGCTCAAATGAAAGTAGATAATTTCCTAACCTCACATCACCGGTGAAGTTACCATTACCAATCTGGACACCATCAAGAAGAACACCTCCGCTTATGGGCGATGTCTCTATCTGGAGAGAACCACGGACAGGCATGTAAACTGCACGGACAAAAAGACCGGTTTCATTAACAACAGTATCGATCTGAACAGGCCTAATGTAACCGTCCAACTCACCAAAGACAATTGAGTGCTGTGACCCTGGTTGTACCTGAATATCTGCAAAACCTGAATTGGAAACCAAAGTGTCAGCAAGAAAAATCACTCCTGCAATTTCGAGTGTATCTTCATCAACAGTCTGGATCTTTAAGTCAACTGGATTAGGTTCATATACGCCGACTATCTCCCGATCTTCAGTGAAACCAATCACCTGAGGATCAGGAGAAATAAAACTCTCCAATGGGCCAAACGACACTGTATAGCTCTCGCCAGTATGTAACAAGCCCGAGAACTGACCCTGGCCTATGGAGATCAGCTGCCGGCCATTTTCGGGCTGGATAAACAATCCCCCATTTACAGGGATTTCCCCTGAGTCTGTTGTGCGTATAGTCAGATTTGCACCTGGAGATGGAATCTCCAAGGCGACTCGGATATTGTTGAAAGAAGTGTAGACACCTTGACTACACTCTGCTTGATCAGTTACAGTCGAAAGAGTAAAACCATCCCTGACAGCGCTAGGTGCTACTTTTAGCGATCGACTCTGTGGTGTATTGACAATATTGGGCGCTTCAATATAGCCATCATGTGAATAGTACGAAAACCCGTCAGCATCATATAACTTTCGCAGATTTACATACAGCCCCGTTACGTCGGTTCCTTCATCACCACCAGCCCAAAATGACGTGAAAGTTATCGATGCAGTTGATGCTTCGTTCAGTTGTTCTGGAGAAAATCCAAGACCGACCGAAGCAAATATAGCCGCTGGGCCTATCACGAGAGGACAGTTTGATAGCCCTCGCATCTTGACCTGACCCTCTGGAAGATTATAAACCTCATCTGCGATACCATACAAAGTAAATTCTCTCGCCCCATCAACTGTTCTCAATTCCTCCACTCCCCCTACAACGTGCGGACCAAATCCCTCGTCAATTAACCCATCTTGGTCGTTGTCAATCCCATCACCACCGACCTCTACGGTAGCAGGGCTCTCCTCATCATATACTATCACCTGAACAGAACTTCCCGCACTTCTCCCATGGTAATCGGTACCTGAAATCGAAATAATATGCACTCCGACCTCATATAGCCTAACCGACTGTCCAGTCTCAATGACTGTAAGAGGGTTCAATGACATTACTGATGCTTCACTACGACTATCCGTAATACTCCATTCTGGTCTTATGCCTCCTCCCGAACCAGCCCCGTCTATAAAAATTTCTTCTCCACGTTGCACTACTCCGCTACTAGCTGACAGATGAGCTACTATTGTCTCCGGTATTTCGGTAAGATTAAGCGTCTCAACATGATCCACACCTGTGGCGACTCTGACAGATCTACTCTCCGCTAAATAGCCGTCCTTCCTCACAACAATGAAATAGTCACCAGGTAATAATTCTGTGAATGTGTGTGGAGTTGCAAAACCAGTATCTCGATTATTGATCCATATGGATCCTCCCATTGGTTCTGAAATTACTGTAAGACCTGCTGTTAGCGGGCTGTTAACTGATAGTGAAATGCTCTTCGAAAGCCCCGTTGAAGTAGTAACAAAGATGACGGCGTTCCCTACCGCTTCAGGCGCGAACCGCGCATTAGCCCATCCTTCCGCATCTGTTGTGATGATCGTTGAGTTGAAGTTTCCAGGAAATCCCCCAGAACTGAAAGTAAGTGTTTCATTTGCGATAGGATTTTTCCCTGAGAGTAACCGCACACTAATTACTGCCTCTGATATGCCATCGTACTGAATCGGATTGGGAGATAGATCAACTATAAGTGTATATTCTGTTCTTGCATCAGATAACGATTGAAGCACCGCTTCTAATTCCCGCTTTATAACAGTCCTTGCCTCAGGCACACTAGGCGCAGTGCGTATAATTTTTGGCCAAGAAAAATCGAAATGCGGAACTTGGAGATCATAAACATACTTTACATCTGCATTTTGCTCCCAATTAATATTCTCCATATTAGCCGTATTCTGAGCTGCGTAGAACAGTGTTTGGCTTACAGCAGGGACAACTCCATCGCCCCAATTTTTTATTGAATCAACATCCTCTTCCTCATAACTATAGAGTCCACATTGCTCATAAGCATTTCTCCATAGATTCATGAACAAGTAAATTTTTCCTGATATTGCCAAAGGCACTTGACTGACAATATTTACATAAGCAAGATCATGGGGCATTTTGTGAATGTTGCTATTTAATTCTTCTAATAAGGGGTGACATGGCCTGAGATATTGAGCCGCAGGACTATCAATTACCTGTGTTATGTCATTTAATGGCTCCATTATATTTATATCTTCGATTGCATCGAGTATCAGAGAAAACCATAATGGTAACTCAGGTTCTTCTGCAAAAAAGGCCAGATACGAACCCGAATGCGGCGTCTGAATTGTTATTAAACCGGATGCTCTAGGTTCATCACAGTTCTGCAAATAAGCTCGTGCAGATAACCCCCCCATACTGAAACCAACAAGTATAACGCTGGATCTGTCTGTTCTTTTATTGAGAATTTTTACCACTGCGCTATCGACTTCTGTTCCCTGGCTTTCATATGTCAAACAGTTATTTGATGACAGCCGAATCGTATAGAAGTCAGCACTCTTATTGGTATCCGGCAATCCTATTCCAATAACTCCACCAGGTTCCCAACCCTCTCCGATCAGATCAACCGACAGCGAATCCCACGTTGACTCAGGACGTTCATCTTCTGTTAGACCAAAACCGTGAATTAGTAAGACAGGATCATGATCTGTATCGAACGCGTATGCATTGAGAGGTGGTATTACCAATTGGCCCGGTAAAACTACAAGGGCTACAAATACCGATATATTCCAGAACCATTGTCTACTGTGTTCCATTTTCATGGGCCTTTCGCAATCATCCTAGAGTATGTGCGGTTCTCAGCACACTGACGAAGTTGAATCTCACGTAACAAGTACACTCGGTTGTCACCACGCGTAGCATCGCTTATTCATCCGTGGCATCTATCACCTCTGCTTGAATCAACTCCTTAAAAAGTAAAAACCGCACTCCCATCCTTCGGTAGTGCGGCTATCTTTAGGTGATCGGCTGCCCTTCTAACCCCTGAACATCCCACCCCTCAGTCGGTCAGATGAGGACCCGCGCCTTTGCGTCCCACGCTTTCGCGTGGTTTGCCTTTTCGTCGATCCTATCAGCGCAATATCATTCTAATTATATAATTTACAAAATTGATAAGCCCTCAGACTAATTAATAGCTGTGATTTGATGCACAATTTGTTTATTTTATTCTATGTTTTCGTTGTATCACAGCTATTTTCTTGGGTTTATGCCTCAAGAGGTGACATTGAACGCACCGTCGATTCTGGGGCGAAATATCCGTCAGTGGCGCACGAAACGGGCCCTTACCCAGAGTGCTCTGGCCCAGCAAGCGGGCATCTCCCACGCCACCATCTCCCGCCTGGAATCGGGAAAGGTGCGTGAAATCCGCTCAGCCAGTCTCAGCGCTATCGCGTCCGTTCTCGATGTGCCCGTCGATGCCCTGATCACCTCATCCCCTTCCTCTACACCCGATGCAGTTCATCCCCTGTCAGCGATCATGCAGCGCATCCGTCTGCAGGCTTTCACCTCCTTCAACCTCGACCAGATCCTGGATATTTTTATTGGCCACCTCGTCATGGAGGAGGTCTTCCCCAATCTGGCGGTCGCCCTGGTGCGCCTTGAGGAAAATTGTGTGGAGGTGGTCAGAAACGTCACCTATCCTCAAAAGGAAAGCCGCTTACCGGCCAGAGACTTCGCCGCTGGAAACTGGAAGCTTCTGAGGCAAAGACTATCTGACGATCAGGAAAACATCGGCCAGAAGTATTCCCTGGACGACAACACCTTGATGGCTCAGGTTACGCGTACGGGCAACCTGCTCGTCCACGACCAGCGCAGACGCGATCTGTGCCCGAATTCAGAAGAGATCGATGATGTGAATGAAGCAGGTGATTCTCCCGAGCAGGAAACCGTCTTCTTTGTTCCCATTCAGTGGGGCCATAAAGTGCTGGCCTTGTTGAAGATTATCAGCGAAACAGACGAGAAAAGAGAGATACAACGGCGAATTGAGACCCTTGCCCCCCTGTTCGACGAGCTGGCCCTGGTGCTGGAAAAAACCCGAAGAATACGGGGAATGGATTTTAATGCGGAGGAATGGCTACATTCCACGATCATTCCCATGCTCGTGCACGATCAAGCAAAGGTAGTCGCCGTCAATCAGAGTTTCTGCGAATTATTCGGCTATAATGAGGACGAAATACCACATACGGATGGCCCCAACCTGCTGATTCATCCGCGGTATCATTCCCAACTCAGACAAATCGTCTCCCAAAACCCGGAACATGCGCGTTTGTTCCTGACCGGAATCCGCAGGGATGGCAGCGTTTTCCCGATGGAGGCACAATCGGGACCCATCCTCTGGGGCGACCAATCTCTACGCGTGGTCTACGTGTGGAATGTCGAGCGTTTCCAGACTGAAAAGGCCCGGGAACGGCTCCATCGTGTGGCTCTGGAAATAGAGTGCGTGGAGGACCTGTCCAGATTCCTCCGCATCTTTCACGGAGAGCTGATGGACCTGGGTCTGGATCCCGAAGGGGTGGGCATCAACCTGATCGACAAACAGCATTCCTGGTATCGCCGTTTCTCCTGGGTGCACAACACCCACTTCTTCGACAGCCCCATCCCCCCCAACAGAAAATGGCACGACCAGGAGGAACTGGTGGCCTGCTGGCGTCGGGGAGAAATCTACGACCGTCCTTTTACTGAGGAATTGCGCCCACTATGGGACGAGTTCTATCCCGGTTTGGAAAAACCCTACGAGCCCGGACGAATGATCGATGTGCCATTTGATAAAGGTACGCTGGGAGTCACTTTACCAGCAGGTCAGGATTTCTACAGACTGCATGACTGGCTGAAGCAGATTGCCCCGCTGCTCAGTCTCCGTATGGATCACCCTCTGTGATCCGGTCATTCCAACCGGCCCCGTCGTGATTCCTTTGGGTGATACAGCAAGAAGATGCTATCGTCCAAACCTTTCAGAGGGCTTATGGCATCAAGAGCCATCCCGTGCGTAGAGGAATCTTCCCCTGACCCATCTGGCAAGGGTCTTCTTCGGGGCTATCTCCCTCCCTTGATCTCTGTTTTGCTTCAGAGCCCCCCCTCTTATCCGTTCCGCATTACTCGCTTGTCGCCATCTATCTTTCTTCTTGCGGTGGCTCTGTGCATACCATCCTGCCCCTCTCTATCTGGCGCAGACTCATCCCGGGCGCTCGATCTCTTCGCAACGAACCAGTTGGCAGAAAAGCTCTTTGATGAGGAACACTTCGAAAAAGCGCTGCCCCTCTACGAAGAGCTCAAGAATACCTTTCCTGAAAACACCCTGTATCACCGGAGATTCCAGGATTGCCTGCGCATACTGGATCGGGAAAAGCAGGCTCTCCAGTTCTATCGAGAGCAGTTGCGCCTCCAGCCACGAAATGCCCAGAGCTGGTACCTCCTGGGCCGCCTGCTGGATGATGAGCCTGAAGGAAGACGCTATTTCATCCAATCTATCCAGCTCGATCCCCAGTCTCCCTGGGGCTACTACGGCCTGGCCGTGTACCAGGGCAACCGGGAACAATACCGCTCCGCCCTGCGCCTGGTGCGCCGGGCGATAGCCCTGGGCATCGATGAGCCGATGGCCTTCTACCTGGAAGGGTACTTCAGCCAGGAACTGGGCCAGGATCAACAGGCTATCGAAGCCTATCGACAATTTCTCCAGGAAGATCCTGACTTCAAATACCGCGACCTGATCACCAATCGGATCTGGTGGCTCAGCGGTGATGTTGCCCCCCTCCGGTTCTACCTGGTCATGGCGCTGGTGCCCACCATCCTCTGGCTGTACTACACCCGTCGCCGGATGTGGCTGGTGGGATCCTTCTCGTGGAAGCTGGCCGCCGTCCTGGTCGCCGCCGGTGCCAGCCTCTCCTGCTGGTTGTTCGCCGACTGGCTTTACGAATTAATCAAGCCCCAATTCCGCGAGATCAACTATTTGCATCCCCTACCGTACCGGCTCGCAAAGCATTTTCTCTTTGTCGGCCCCATCGAGGAGTTTGCCAAATGGATTGTGGTATTAGTATTGGCCTACTGGACGGGACGCATCCGCCATCCGTTGGACGGCATGATCTGCGCGGCATGGGTGGCCATCGGCTTCGCCCTGGCTGAGAATGTCAAGTACATGTGGTGGGATGGATGGCCCAAGATCATCAACCGGGGGCTGCTTTGCGTGCCCATGCACCTGGTGGTGTCTTCAATATGGGGATATGGCCTGGGCCTGGCGCGGATTACGACCGATCGCCGCAAGGCGTGGCTCGGAGCGACTCTGAGCCTTATGGCCGGGGCCGGTCTGCACGGGCTCTACAACTCTTCGGTCGAATTTCTGCGCTGGGAAGACGCCAGCGAACTGGGGCTGTATGCCGTGTGGTCACCGCTGGCGACAATGGTCTTTCTCATCTGGTTTTTCCGCCGCTATGTCGGACGAGCCCGGTTATGGTCGCCCTTTTTCCGCAAAAGTCTGGCACTGAAACGGCGAGTGGCAGCCTGCCTGGATGCTGACCGCTTGCACCAGACCATGAAGCTGAAGCCCGGGTCCTCTAAAGCGCGCCGACACTGGAGCGCGGCTGTCAATCTCGTCACCCAGGAAGTGCTCGAACACTTGCGCCGTCGGTTGAGCCCGGAGCAAGCCCAGCAGCTGGATGTTCTCCTCGATGACCGGGAGCGCCCCAGCCGGGATGTGTTGGATTTCTGGGGTGACATAAGCGATGTGCAGGCAGCAGTGGACGCATCCTGTCGCTCTTTCGAGAGTCGGCTGGGAAGGCAAAAGAGTCAAACCTGGAAGGAGAAAAAACAATTCAGAAAAACGAAGAGGCAGATCGCTCGCGAAGTGCATCTGGAGACCGTGCCGTGGGGACCGGTCCGTTTTTTCAAGGAGTACCCTGCAGGCTGAGTATCCTCCTGCCTACTGTAGAAGCCAACCTGACAGGAACTATGAATACCCATAATCTCTATCTCTACGACAATGCACGATGAGTGGGTACACGGAAAATGGCCTCGCTGGACGAAACGATCTATAATTTTGCGAAACGCTCTTCTACCCAGCTGTGGTTGGGATGAGTCCAGTGTCCATCCCTACATTGAATTGGGCACCACTTCGAATGGCACGCGGTATATCCACTACCCCCTGCTCACCACCAGTATTCATAAGCGCCGCCATGGACTGAGAATCGCGGCTGTAGTGTGCGCACCGCTGGCGGCTCCACTTCTGCCCAGCGCGGCGTAGTTCGCGGGCAGGATGGTGGCATATAAGGTCCCATTTTATGGAGATGGAAAATTCTCAATTTGAGGGTATCAGGATGAATCGGCTTAACTACTTCGAACCTTTCCAAAGCAGGGCGGCATGGCACGAGGACCAGCTTACGCGAGCATTTCTCGTATTGATCCGCTTTGTTCCACTGGCTCACGCCCAATTTTTAGCGCTTGTTCGGAAGGAACAAGAACGCATGGGTTGTTGCCAACTGCTGTCTCCGATGAACGTTATTGCCCAGAAAGAAGTCCGCATTGAAACACAGACTTCCCAGATTCAGCAGGAACAGGGACGTTTATTGTCGGTCTTGATTGCCGACGAACAGTGGACCAAAGAGCATGAGGTACAACCCTCAGATCGGGGTGCTCGATACGATGGTATCCTCGCATATAAAGATCTGCCAGGGAACTCTTCCGATGTGGAACCAGACTGGCTGATCCTTATTGAAAACAAGCCAAATGAGAAAAATGTCTGGCCCGATCAGATCAATCCGAGCTATCACAGTCTGCCGGCCGAAAATGAACTGGAAATCGAAACAAAGCCGATTGCGCTCAACTGGCGGTCGGTGATCCGGGATCTTCGCGGGCTTCTGGATCGAGATCTCATTGGCCGGACAGAGAAGATGCTGGTACAGGATTTCCTGGATTATGTGGCTCAATGGTATTCTTACTTGCTGCCTTTCGACAAATTAGAGGAGTGTCGCGGTAATTTCCTTCTTCAGAAGTATTGTGATAAGGTCCTGCATAACTGCGCGGATAAATGGCCTTCTCATGTGACCGACGAACCCATCACAGGGGGATATTTAGGCATAGACATTCCGGGAATTCGCTGTCTCTGGCTCTACCCGGACAAAGAGGAACTAGGACCTCGCCATATCCAACTGGCGCTCTATCCTGGCGATATCGTTACTCAGGCAAGAAAATTCTTCGCTCGATTAGACATTGATAAAATTCAATCTCTCATGTATCGACCCGATTGGGATGTATCGCCCAATTTCCACTTCTCCTACATGGCTACTAACCTGCATCGGTGCAGTATATCCCTGGATACTCTGAAATATCTGCAGTTCTGGAAAGTAAACCAGAACCTGATTGGTCAGGAAAAGCGAGATCCACAAAAGGGCTTTTTACCTCTCTTTGAAAGATTGCATATGGATGGGTTAGTCAAAAAACACGAGTTCTCCGAACTTCAGGAGAAGACGACGAAAACAAAGCGGGCCGTAATCAACATCTGTCCTGGTGTTGAAATCACCTATCAGTGGTCGCTGGATCACGCAGAGGAATTAGATCGAAACGGAGAGCTGGAAAAGCAGGTATTTACTCAGACGTCTGAAGCCCTGGCTACTTTCGGAGGGAATCTGTGAAATTCCCCCGAAATCCTTATTTCTGATGACCAAGATGGTTGACAGGGTTGGGCTCAATCGATGAGACTGAATCCGGTGGCGAATATCGTTACGCGGATTTCGCCTGCCAGACTTTCATCCAAAGCCATGCCGAAAGAGATATTCTCCTCTCGGCCAACTTCCTCATAAATCAGCCACATCGCCTCGTGGACTTCGTCCAGCCCAAGGTTCGAATCGCCTGTAAAATTGACGAGTATCTGCTCTGCTGCCTCAATAGATACTTCCTCGAACAGGGGCTTCTCAAGTGCCATCATAGCAGCTTTGATCGCTCTGTTCTCACCCCGATGGGCGCCCACTCCCATGATGGTGTCCCCTCCATCTGAAAAAATATACTTCATATCGCTGAGCCAGAATTCGATGATCCAAGGGACCGTGAGCAAATCGGCGATCCCCCGGGTGGCCTGCATCAACACCTCGTCGGATTTAGCAAATGCCTCTGGCAGGAGGATATCGTTCGAGTAGTCGGCCAGCAGACGCTGATTCTTGATAATGATCAAGACATCGACGTGTTTTCGCAGTTCCGAGATACCTACCCGGGCATGGTGCATCCGGGGGATCCCCTCTATCGCAAAAGGCTCCGTGACGATTCCCACGGTCAACGCCCCCTTTTCACGGGCGACCTGAGCAACGGCAGGAGCTATACTGGTTCCGGCCTCGCCCCCCATACCAGCGATGATGAAGACGAGATCGGCGTCGCGCAAATATTCGGTCATCTTGCCGCTATCCTCTTGGATAGCCTGCCGCACCAGTCCCGGCTGGACTCCTTTCTTCAGACCATTGGAGATACTCTCCTCGCTGATGCAAAAGGTGGCGCCGGCAACGCGCGTCTCCAGCGCCTGCGCATCGGTGTCGATGGCGACGAAGTCTACGCCCTGCATGCCCGAGTCAATCATATAATTAATGGCATTCCCCCCGGCGTTTCCCACACCCACTACTTTGATCAGAATTTTTTGTTCTTCTCCGAAGATTAGCTCGTAAGACATTCAGTACGCTCCAAAAAGTGAGAGTTGCTAGAGTGAAACCCCTGTCCAATATCACCGGCTTTTATACCCGGCCAGTTCTGTTTGTAGGCGGCCAGATAACCGAAGCGCTTGGTGGTATACAGACATGCGAGCTGGCTCTTTGTTTATTTAGGCGCAGCCCAAACGCTCAATTCACGTTATGTCGGGGATCAAAAACTCTTTCATCCTCCAGGAAGCCTCATACCCGTCAGAAGCCCAATCTCCGAGTTCTACATTTGAATAAATCCGGAATAGTCGATACGCTCTCTTCGACCGATCCCAGTCCCGGATGATGAAACATCGGCCTTCATCTACATCGACCGTGATGGTATCCGCGATCGTGTAATAGGTGGCCTCCCCACTGCCCAGAATCAGCTCGGGGAACACCTTCTTATCCATTCCATCATCAATCCGCATGATCCGGAAGTTTTCAAAAAAGTCCAGCACATCCCTTTGCGTCTCACATTTCGTCACCGGTTCGACGCGGGCTACCCAAGGCCCCCAGAAGGCATAGCCCCAGCATCGAGGACGAGAGGAAGGATTGTCCAATTCCAGAGGGTCGATCTCCAATATCCGGTACTCTCCGCGGTTCCTGGAGAGATTATCGGCACCTGTTCGGGTGAAGAGAATGCTTTTGAGTCGGTTATACATCCGTTGTTGCCTCCCTGAAACTTACGGTCTGTGGATCCCATCGGATCTCAATAGCGCCTACGGGACCATTACGCTGCTTGCCAACGATAAGCTGTGCTATCTCTTCTGATTCCCCCCTCATACCGAGCCCATTATTCCGATGAAGAAGAATTACCAGATCAGCTTCCTTCTCGATAATCCCCAATCCCTTTCTTCTAAGGTCTATCATACTCGGCGAAGAATCCGTTTCGTGGTCCCACTGGAAGAGACCCAATACGGGAACATTTAGCTCCTTTGCCAGTTCTTTCAGACTCGAAAGCACCTGGGATAAACCTTCTTCTTGCATCTCAGGTAACCGATGGTTTCTTACCGAATGCAGATCGTCAACCACGATCATCTCAGGTTTGAACTCACGCTCCAGACGACGAGTAAGAATTTTCATCTCGAGATCTGTTACTTCAGGGTTGTCACAGATCAATATCGGGATCTGGGCGAGCCGGCTACCCGCATCGGCAAAATGTGTCCGTTCTTCTTCGTCGAGCTGTCCGGTCCGCATCTTGTGGAGATCGACTCGCGCTTCACCACAGAGCAATCGCTGAGTCACCTGCATTTTACTCAGCGCGGTACTGAAAATCGCCACGGGGGTTCCCTGTTCACAGGAGACGAACCGAGCAAGATCCAATGCCAGTGCTGTTTTCCCTGAGCCGGGAGATCCAGCCAGGATTACCAAGTCCCCTGACTGGAAACCAGAGGTGAGTCTGTCGAGTTGCGAAAAACCGGTCGCTATACCCGAGATGGGACTCCCTCTGCGATGGCCCCGTTCAGCCTGTTCCAGCGTTTCGGGCAGGAGAGATTCTATCGCTTCGAAGCTCTCGGAGTAACCGGTTCCGGCGATATCCCAAAGCTTCTGCTGTGCCCAATCGATGCAATCGATAATATCAGTCTGGTACGCTTCCGCTCCTTCCATGAGCCCTTGAGCGACTTCTTTCACCTCTCTCCGCAAGGCTCTATCCGAGATGATCTGTGCGTATTGGTCAAAGTGCTCAATTTCCGCTTTGGAAATTAAAAAAGAGAGGAAGGCTTCTTTCTCCTTTATCCTATTATATTGGGCTTTCTTAAGCTCTTCGCTGACAGTGGCAACATCAATGGATTTATTAGCTGCATATAGAACAATTATGGCCTGGAATACGGATCTGTGATGAGGGATGAAAAATGACCTTCTATTTAGTACTTCAATCGCCCGTTCTACTGCGGTCGATTCGAGAAGCATGGCCCCGAGAACGCTTCCTTCAATTTCCATTTCCTCCTGGCTGTCATTCATTTCACTATTCGCCCTCGCTGAGGTGGTTCGCTTGTAATCCTCAATGATCTTGAGGAAATATCCTATGTATCATTTATCCCTCTGGTATTTCAGAGGAAATGCCGCAGCCTGCATCCATAGGTCATCGGGTAACAGGGGCTCTTCTTCCGTGTATTTCGTCCGCGCCGAATCGACCTGTTGCTGTGTCAAATTCTGCGTTTCTCGCAGGTCAGCCCAACTCAGATCGGCCCAGCCTAGGTCGACATCGAGTAGATCCGCCCCCCGTAGATCGGCTTTGCAAAAGCTGACCAGAGAGAGGTTGGCCGCATGCAGATCTGCCTGAAACAGATCCGCCTTGTAGCAGTTTGCTTTATTGAGACTGGCTCCGGAAAGATTGGCACCGTGGAGAACGGCCCAGGAAAAGTCGACCTCTTCCAAACAGGCGTTCCAGAAATAGGCCATCGATAGATCGGCTCTTTTCAAAATTGCTCCTTTGAGGTCGGCCTCAGAGAATCTGGCCTCAGTGCAGATGGTTTCCGTCAGATCGGCATCCCGTAGGCAGGCCTGAGACAGATCGGCCAAGCTCAGATCTGCTCTGACCAGGCAAGAACTACTCAAGTCCGCATGGGACAGGTCGATCGACAACCACACCGGGCTTTTATTGAAGCAGAGATCCAGATCCTGCAAATCGGCCCCCTCCAGATCGGGTTTTTCATCCGGGCATTCTCGCCGCCATTCGTGCCAGACTTCGACTCTCTCCTCAGATCGAACTGCTTCCCTGAGTCGCTGGAGATGATCCGAGTTAGCCACACCTCATCTCTTTTCTAAAGACCTGCAAAACAATCATTTATAATCCTATAGCCACAGAAATCTATCCTTCCTAAATAGGCAAAGATCTACCTGTATCAGAGGAGGGTGGAGGAACCTGCTTCTAAAAGTAAGAAAGGAACGCGACAGATCGTGTCGTGTGGGTCGGAGGGAATTACTTTTTTCTGTAGGCGGACAGAGCAGCGCGCAGTTCTTGCTCTATTTCCTGGCAGAGCCAGTCCGGTTTCAGCACCTGGGCAGCTGCTCCGTGCTGGAGCACCCAGCGCTTAATCTCAAATGCGCTGCTGGCGTGGAAGGAGATGATCACGCCGCCATCGTCCGTATCTTCCATTTCCTGTGAAGGATGCCACTCGCGCTCCCGGATGTAGGGGGCTTGTCCCGGTGTGAAGTAGATGCAGACGTGGAAGGGCTTCCCGGAGGAGATGATACCAAAGGAATTGCGCAGACGTTCCTCGATGGATGAGGAAAGGGCTGCAGAAATCTTGAAGTGGTCTTGGGTGGGCTGGAGATCCTGGATGCGCTCCACCGCCATCGTGATCGGCTTGTCGCGATCCGACACTCGGGCGATAAGGTACAACCCTCCGGCTTCCATATAATAGAGTAGCCGGAGGGGTTCGATGGGGTATTCTTTGGGCTTATCTTCCTCGATGGATTGATAAGCAACCTGGCAAATCTGCTGTTCTAGGATAGCACGATTCAGGTTGGCGACGACTTCCTGGGCGGACCGGCCGAAGGGTTTCCTTCCGCGAATATGGGGAGCATAAGCCTGGGCCGCCTTTCGTAGAAACTCCGTCTGCTTGTCGCCCAACTGAGACTGGATGCGGCGAATCAAATCCTGAAGATGCTTCTTAAAGGGGGTGCCTTCCAGGGTATCCGAAAGGGTTTCGATGAAGAGCAGTCCGGCTATTTCGTGGAGGGGGAAATTTATAGGTGGAAGGTTTTCTGATTCCAAGAAGTGGGGGGAACCGCCATCCCCCAGCTTCTTCGTCGTTATCCAGAAACCCGCCTCGCGCAGGTCGTTCAGATCGCGCTGTATGGTACGCGGGGTGGTGCCGTATTCTTCAGCCAGCTGGGCCGTAGTAATGCCGTAGCGTCTGTGAGCCTGAAGGGTACGGAGGATATCCAATTGGCGGACGACTTGGCGTTCGGTCAACATAGCACCAAAACCAGAAGTTTCTTAGAGGGGGATGGGCAATACTCCACCCGGAGTGATCAAATTCATTTCAACGTATGCATTCTTTCCCACCTCTTTAATATTCCAATACCACTTTGCCAATGCATTGGGTTCCAAACTATCCGTGATAATAATGGCACTCCGAGTAATTCCACGGCACCCACCCTGCATGTGCTGCACGAAATGTCCCAGGGCTTGGTCGAATTTCAAATGTCCCTTCATTCTATATGCATACGGGCCCGTTAAAGAAACGAAGAAAGCTGTATCACAGCACCCTGTCTTTCCCTCGCTCGGGTAAAGGTTAATCATGCCATGCCCCTCCCCGAAGCTTTCCCCCATTATATCACCAATATCCTTTACCGAAACCCTTCTCGCGCCGTCGCCTTCTTCTATTCCCCAGCAAGCTTGGAAAATAGCCTCTGCAGATCTTATAAATTCTCCCATGGTATGTATCTCCTACCCCGCGACTTGGGGCGGATTAATTTATTGGTTCTTTGGCAATATCTCCCAATGTATCCTTCAGTGTGTTAAAAAGTTCAATTGTCTTGTCTTTCGTTTCATCAGTGAATAGATCATCGTGACTCTTTATTGGTATGGCCAGTTCAACTCTCACGACATTGGGATTACGCTTTCCCGGCATAGGGGTAATAACATGTCCACCACCAAGATCCTTCCCCATCAGACCTTTCTCTTGAATCCATTGAAAGACCTTGTTGGGGTTGGCTTTATTAGAAATAAAAAAAACGTTCACATTATCTCGTCGCACGTGAAAAATAATCTCATATCCATTGCCCAAACTCAATATGCCATAAGGCCTACCCTTTAGAAGTTTTATACCGTCAACTCGAGAACTTACAAAGTCTCGAAAATATTCAATTTGATCCATATCTGATTGAATATTTTCACCATTTTCTTCATGGTTTATCGACAAAGTATCCTTTCCTCCAGAAGGCAAATCAACAGCCTGTAGAGATTGCTCACTTTGCGAGATATTCGATGGTTGATCTTCATTTGCTGCCAATTGGTTTGTTTCATCTATGTCTGGGCCTTGAACAACTTGGTTGACTTCTTCCTCCTCCTGTGCCCAGGATAATACCTCATCCCAAGATGAAAATTCACGGAAGTTTACACTATTCAACACAAAAATAGGACCATCCCTATTTTCATCTACTACTTTTCTCCAGATTGCCCAACATGCATCGAAAACCCTTAGCTGGGCATCGAAATCGTCTCCGTGAAATTCGTTAAGTTCAAGGTTAACTTCGTCGTCGTAATTTGATATTTTCAATGTTGAACAGCCATTGACAGATTCTGTCCCGATGCCAGCAGTTACTTCATGATCCTGAATTTTATCCGAAGGGAAAAAGCAAGAAAGAAGAAAGGGGCGCATCATGTTTGTGTAGTAACCATTTTGCTCCAAGTAAACCACTCCGCCTATTTTCCCTCCAGAAATCCCAAAAGGAAGAAACCAGAACGGTGGTTTGAGTTCTTCTATTGGGGCATAGTTGGAATCATCCTCAGCATCTGCGCCAGCAGGAAGATAATGAAATTTTTCCGAAAGGATCTCCCTAACAAATACTAGTATTGGAAGAGTTTCTGTACTCTGTATCTTGCGGCAGATGGCATCGACTTCAGAAACAGAGAATTTCCGAAACAATTCGCTAATTCTCGATAGGGATGGAAAGCTTTTCATCCGTAAAACAGTGTCTTCGTAGGGTTTTGTTAAAAAGTAAAACTCTCCAGGATAAGGAGGGTCGGTATCAGAATCCAAATAAGATATACCCTCCTCTATTTCCAACGGAGTTCCCGAATCGACATCCTCCACTGAGTCTCCGTCAACATCTTCCTCTTCACTGAAATCCACCACTCCTTTTTTTGCCGCGCGATTGAGGACCTGGTAATACTTATCTATCACGTGAATCATTTGCCTCAAACATCGCTGCAACTGAGTTACCGTCAGATTTGAATCCTCCAATGGGAACTCCACTACCAATCTCAATGCCCCTTCTTCTTCATCAAAATCGAACTTGATGAGCTTTTCCCGCAATTGAATCAACAAACAAACCCGAATCAAAGCATCAGGTTGCTCGGAAACAAAAATGGGGCGTGGAGTGAATGCGTAAAAATGTTCTCCTTCCTCAGGGAGTTGGATAACTAAAGTCACCATCGGATCTCCATCAGGATCCCGGTACGTTTTTGTCTTGAAATCCAATACAAGAGTGGATTCGTCATGTTCGACGAAATTGTAGTCCAATTCATTCAGTTGGCTCTTTAGCTCATCAATGCTAGTCGCCATAGAAAAAAGCCCCTTGGGAGTCAAGAAAAGGTA
>Ga0233431_1003725_pt1 | contig 17626 bp, 13 predicted proteins | sample SI_118_April2016_FD_179867 | JGI IMG/M metagenome (GOLD analysis project Ga0233431, IMG submission 179867) | Seawater microbial communities from Saanich Inlet, British Columbia, Canada - SI_118_April2016_200_MG | ecosystem: Environmental > Aquatic > Marine > Inlet | place: Canada: British... | reverse complement strand
GATTAAAATATCTAAATCAGATTTCAAAAAAATTAACATATATAAACATGAATTTCATGGAGAAGATTGGAATTATACTATCAAACCATTATAAGTAGTTGTAGCAATAATATATTTACAATTACTATGTATATTGGAAATTCTACTTCCAATTTACATAGTTGAAAAATCAAATAATCCAACAACTTTCCACTTTCAACTTTCCATTTCCTTCTCCAAACACTCTATATGATTTAATCCGCAAACAAAAATATTTTCTTTTATAGGGTATGTATCTTCAATAGGTGCAACAATATATGTTTTGTCGGGTTTTATTTCTTCAAAAGAATTCCAAAAACCTTTTGTAAGCGTTGGCGATTTCGAGGCTTTAAATTCAAAGGCAATTTTTCTTATTCCTTTTTGCAAAATAAGGTCAAGTTCAGCACCATTCGATGAACGATAAAAACTTGGTTTCCACTGTGGATACCGAATAATAATACTTTCAATCGCCATTCCTTCCCATGAAGCACCAAAAATAGGATGCGAAAACAGTTCGGCAAATTCTTGTAAATCAAGAAGTGCATGTAAAATTCCACTGTCGCGAATATATACTTTTGGCGATTTTATAAGTCGTTTTTTTGTATTGCTCTCATATGCTTGTAAAACTCTCACAATGAAAGTTTGCGACAGCAAATCGATATAACTTTTTACAGTATGATTGCTGACTCCGAGAGAGGCACCCAACTTTGAATAATTGGCAATTTGACCGTGCGAATGTGCCAACATTGTCAGCAGGCGTTGCATTGTTTGGCTTGTGATATTAAAATTGAGAGCTGGAATATCTCGCTCTAAAAAAGTCTTTATAAAATTTTGTCGCCATATGTAACTTGTTGCATCATTTTTGGCAAGGAAACTTCTTGGAAAACCGCCTCTGTTCCAGAATTTTACTAAATCGTTGTAGCAATATTTTTCGACCACTTCACTAAATAAAAACGGACTGAGTTCGGTATAAATAATTCTACCGGCCAAAGACTCAGAGCTTTGTCTCAGCAATTCGGGCGATGCCGAACCAAGAATCAAAAACAATTCGTTTCTATCTTGTTCATCGCAAAAACTTCTAATAATTGGGAAAATATCAGGCAAACGTTGAATTTCATCAAGACAAAATAATTTGTCGCTATTTGTTTCAAAAAAAAGTTCAGGGTCTGTCAGCTTTTTCAAATCTGAAGGTTTTTCTAAATCAAGACATAAATATTTTGATGTATTTGAAAGTAAATGTTTCACAAGAGTAGTTTTTCCGCATTGTCTCGGTCCAAGTATTGCTACCACAGGAAACTCAGAAAGCAAATTTTCAACTTTTGCAGATAAAAATCTATTTAAATATTTTTTCATTTGACAAAGATAATAATATTATCCATGCAAATTGGAAATGCCACTTCCAATTTACATAGTTTTAATGTCAAATATTTCAACAATTTCTTAAAAATGTCAACAAATTATTATACGCTTTTTCTATTGTAAACAAATCCTCCACACGATTTCTGCCCCGCTCACCGAATAATTTTATTTGAGCAGGATTTGATATAAACCATTCAATTTTTTCAACAAAAGTTTCAATCTTATTTTTTTCTACTAAAAATCCGGTTTTATTATTAATAATTAGCTCTGGATTACTGCTGATATCATAAGCTACAACAGCTTTTTTTGCAGCCATAGCTTCTGCAATAACGTAACCAAAACCCTCCCAAATAGAGCTTAGCAGAAAAATGTCAATCGATTCGTAAAAAGACTTTATATTTTCAATGAAACCAAGGAAAATTACTTCGTTTTCAACATCCAATTTTTTAGCAAAAGCCATTAATTCTTCAAGCAATTTTCCTTTACCTACAATCAACAATTTGAATTTTATATTCTTTTCTTTCAGCTTTTTAGCAAGCTCAATAAGGTCTTTTTGCGATTTTTGCGGAACCATTCTTCCGGAATTCCCAAGAACAATTTCATTTCCATTTTTTCGATAAATTGGCGTACTTTCCAGATTATCAAACTTCTGTAGGTCTAAACCATTATATATAATTTCAATTTTTTTCTGAGGAAAAAGATTTGTATTATTTGCGTTTATAGTTCGTTTTGTCTCCTCAGAATTTGCAATTATGTGAGTAACAATTTTTCTAAAATAAAACCTGTTCAGAAAAGAGTTTTTGATTGGGATTGCACTACCTCTACGGTAGATAATGTTTTTTATCCCGGCAATTTTTGCAGCAAGACCGGCAATTTTCAAATCTGCCGGATGGTTAATAATTATATAGAGTAATTCATTTTTCTTGAAAATATTTATAACTTTTATTAGTTTGAAAATATTCAAAAAACTTAGATTTGTTATCTTAATTTCTATACTTTTTATGCCGGAAAGTTTAGCACGCTTAAAAAGTTCGCTCTGTTTATTCGTTATGATCAAGGGTTTGAACTCTGATTTCAAAATCCTGTTCGACATATCGAAATGCCACTTTTCGCCTCCTCCCCATGATTTTGTTGAATTGAAAAAACAGATGTTCATTAGAAATTGGAAATTAGATATTAGAAATTGGAAATTGGAAATTATTTAAGTCCTTTAAGTTTAGTATATTTTAGGAATATAGAAGTTGCGGACAGAACGCTAATTAAAAAACCGTAATATCCGTCCAAAATTCCAAGTTTAATAAAATAATCGGTGCAGAATTTAATTATCGGTTTACAAAATATTTTGCAAATATTAGACTTTTCACCCTTTTGAAATGCTGCTTTTGCTTTTATTGTAGAAAACTTATTTATTTGAGTAATATGCTCTTCAATAGTAGAAATTGAATAGTGAAGCAAATTGCCTTTTAAAAATGCCTGGCTTGTATTTGGCTGTAACTCAAATTTATCATGCGGATTTGTTCCTGTCCAAAATCCTTTGCGGCTGTCCCATAATCGCAATTTTCTGTCGGGATACCATGCTCCGTGTTTAATCCATTTTCCGCAGTAATTGTTCAATCTGTTGAAATAATATCCATCGAATTTCCAATCGCTTTTCACTTTCAAAATAGATTTTTTTAAATCTTCGGAAAGTGCCTCGTCTGCATCGAGCGATAAAATATGTTGATAGTGTGCTTGTGTTATTGCCCAGTTTTTTTGTTCTATATAGCCTTCAAAATTATGAGTTACAAAACGAACATTAAATTTCTTGCAAATAGTTTCAGTTTTATCAGTTGAATATGAATCTATTACAACTATTTCGTCAGCAAGTTCAGCTATAGAACTTAAACATCTTTCAATGTTTTTTTCTTCATTGAAAGTCAATATTACAACTGATAATTTTATCACAACTAAAATTCAATTTTATTCAAATTGCAAAGCTAATGATTTATAAATTATGAATTAACAACTCATGAATAAGCTCAAAACTCAACATCCTCAAATCAGACAATTATTCATGATAATAGACTCTTTTCACTCGTTCAGAGACATTTGTGAGGATTTCGTATGGAATTGTATTTAGTGCTTTTGCATACTCGACAATTGGAAATTTTTCACCAAAAATTATTACTTCATCGCCTTCCTGAGTTTCAATATCAGAAATATCGACCATACACATATCCATACAAATGTTTCCAACAATTTTAGCAAACTCATTGTTTATTAAAACTTTACCAACGCCTTTGCTTAAAGCTCGGCTCAAACCATCGGCATAGCCAATTGGCACGATCGCTATACGAAGTTTTTTGTTGGCTTTTCCTTGCCTGCCATAACCCACAGATTCGCCGGCATTTACTTCTTTTATTTGAGAGATATGACTTTTTAAAGTACTCACATTTTCGAGCTTGTCCTGATAAATATTGCTTATTCCGTACAACCCAATTCCTAATCTAATCATATCGAAATTTGCTTCCGGAAATCTCACAATACCGGCTGTGTTAAGAATGTGTCGCAAAATTTTATAATCGAATGTTTCAACAATTTTACTACTTGACTTTGCGAAAGAACTTATCTGCGAAAGGGTGAAATCATCGTAGGTTTTTTCATCGGCAGCCGCAAGATGTGAAAATACTGATTTAATTGTCAGATGTTTAGATTGTTTTAAGGTTTCGATAAGTAAATCGATTTCCAAAATATCAAAACCAAGGCGTTTCATTCCGGTATCAATTTTAATATGAATCGGGAAAGATTTCACACTAAAGTTTTTAGCAGCTTCAGAAAATCGTTTTAAAATATCGAAACTATAAATTTCCGGTTCAAGATTGTGTTCAATCATTGCTTCGAAACTTTCGGGCTCGGGATTCAAAACGAGAATTGGTAAAGAAATTCCGGCTTTTCGCAAAACTAAACCTTCGTCGGCAAAAGTAACTGCAAGATAATCTGCTCGGTGAAATTGCAATAAATTTGCAATCTCTATGGTTCCACTTCCGTAAGAGAAAGCCTTTACCATTACCATTATTTTAGTATCTTTTTTTATTTTCGACCTAAATAAATTCAGATTATGAACTATCGAACTAAGGTTTATTTCAAGAACTGTGCGATGAAGTTTTTGCTGCAAAGCATTCGAAATTCGTTCAAACTCGAACACACGCGAACCTTTTAATAGAATTGCCTCGTTCTGAAAATTCTCAATTGAAATATTGTCAAGGAAATCGGATGTTGATTTATAAAAATGACTTTTAATAAGAAATAATGAAGCATAGCCGGAAATAGCCTCTCCTATTCCAATAAGTTGATTAATTTGCTTTTTTCTAACAAGTTCGGATACATCTTTATACAAGGAAATTTCGTTTCTTCCGCTTTGAAGAATATCTGAAATTATCAGTGTCTTTTTTTCGTGCTGCTGTTGCTGATTTAGAAAATCGAGAGCTATTTTCAAAGAACCAATATCTGAATTATAACTATCATTTATTATTGTGCAATTGTTGATTCCTTGTTTCAGCTCAAGACGCATTGCTACTGAGGAAAGCCCCATCATCCTCTCCTTTATCAAATCATTCTTATATCCAAGATGTAGCATCAAAAGCCAACAATGGATAGCATTTTCAATAGATGCCTGATCGATAAACGGAATTGTAATTTTTATTTGTTCGCCTTTAAATTGCCCTGTAATTAAAGTTTCAGATAAATTCTTTCTGATACTCGAAATAAACAAATCTGCCGGATAGTGAGAAGACCAACAAAGTAGTTTTGTTTCATCAATAGTATAGTTCGATTGGATTTGCATTTCGAGCAAAGGATAATCTTTGCAATAAATCAATTTTTCTACATTATGAAATAGCTTTAACTTTTCGTTGATTTTATGTTTATAGTCAAGAAAATTTTGTTGGTGAGCATCGCCAATGTTTGTAAAAATCCCCAAAGTTGGATCAATTATTTTTTGCAGCTTTCCCATTTCATCTATTTGAGAAATTCCGGCTTCGAAAATTGCAAAATTATAATCAGAATTTAGTTGCCAAACCGAGAGTGGTACTCCAATCTGAGAATTGTAACTTTTAGGATTTCTTATAATATTTTTATCGTCGTGCAAAAGCTGATACAGCCACTCTTTAATGATAGTTTTTCCGTTGCTGCCAGTAATTCCAACTACCGGAATATCAAATCTTTTTCGGTGAAAACTTGTTAGAGTTTGTAGAGCAATTCTGGTATTTTGCACGACAATAAAATTTGAGTTCTCAAACTCATCTTTGCGTTTTGGCAAGGAACTAACTACAAAATTCCTGACACCTTTTTCATACAAATCGCCAATGAATTGATGTCCATTGTGATACAGGCCAACAACGGCAAAAAACAGCGACGATTCTGCTGAAACAATTGTTCTACTATCAATCAGCAAGGAAGATATTGTAGATTCCCCATCTCCTTCTAATTTACCATTTATGATTTCGGCAATTTCTATAATATCATATTCAAGCATAAATTTATGCAATATTTAATTTCATTTAAAGCATGCAATATTATGAGTTTATTTTAAAATAAATTTGATAATATTAGTTTTTCGTATTTATTTATCGAAAAATCACTAATTCGAAATACTGAAGGTTTAATTCATAATTCACTCAGACAGTTCCTAAAGCATTGCTAAGAAATAAATTACAACATGCTAAACTAAAGCAAAATAAATAAGTTTTGAAATCCAACTATTTAGCAATTAGTTTAAATCTTCACAAACTTCTGTACAAACATTTGATTGTCAGTTGTTACTATTCTTGCAAAATAAATTCCATATGCAAGATTTTGAATATTTATATCAATTTTTTGGCTATTTGTAAAATTCCTATTTATAAAAACCTGACCGGAAATTCCGAGTATTTCGACCGAGCCTGAAAAATAGTTATTGCCAAAATCTATTTGAGTAAAATCTTTAGCCGGATTTGGATAAATTGAAATTTCTGGTAAAAAATTGGTTTCCGATATTTCATTTATATCTGGGAATCTTTGGCTCAATTTCAAAATAAAAACATCTTTGCTTCCATTTACTGTTGAAGTATAAAATTCTCCGGCAGTAGGATCTAAATCTACCCCGCCCCAAACAAATCCTGTGGAGTAAACATTTCCATCAGAATCAATATTTATTGAATTGCCATGATCGTCGGCATTTCCTCCAATACCAGCTGCCCAAATAAAAGTACCGTTTGAATCTAATTTGAGAAAATAACAACCACCTATGCTTAGTTCAAATTCCTGAAATCCCGGATCGAAATCGACTGCACCGGAATAAAATCCTGTAGAATAAATATTTCCTAAAGTATCAAGTTTCAGGGAATAACCCGTATCTTCGCTATTTCCACCAATATTTTTTGCCCAAACAAAATTGCCCAAAGAATCTAATTTTAATATGAAAATATCAAAAGAGCCTGAAGAACTTAGGGTATATACTTCCGTTGAATCCGGATCAAAATCAACTATGCTTGAAAACCTTCCTGTTAGATAAATATTCCCCCTTGCATCTATATCTACTGAATGGCTTTCGTCCCATAGGACACCTCCCATACTATGTGCCCATTTGAATTTTCCAGCTTTATCCAATTTTAAAACAAATATATCATAACCTCCATTTGAGCTTAGATAAAAAGTTTCTACGGTGTCTGTATTAAAATCAATTGTACCACTAAAAAATCCGGTTACATAAACATTTCCAGCATAATCGCATACCAGTGAATTGCCTTGATTCCACTCATTATAACCAATATTTCTTGCCCAAACAAAATTGCCAAAATTGTCTAATTTGCTTATAAAAATATCTGTTAATCCTCTTGCCGTTAATTCATAAATTCCTGCTCCAGGATCAAAATCGACTGTTCCGTTGAAGCAGCCTGTAGTATAAACATTGCCAAAAGTATCAATAGCTATTGAATAGCCTGCATCGCCAAATATATAATTGCCTCCTATGCTTTTTGCCCAAACAAAATTCAATGAAGAATCATATTTGGTTATAAAAAAATCTGAAGAGCCATTTGAACTAAGATCGTAAACACCAGGACCAGGATCAAAATCAATAGTATCATTAAAATTTCCAATAGAATAAATATTTCCAAAATCATCAATAGTTAGAGAATTTCCTTGATCCCAGTCGCATGCACCCATACTAATCGCTGAAATTAATTTGCCGCTTGAATCGAATTTAGAGATATACACATCTCTGTAGCCATATGGGTAATGAAAATCGAATATTTGAGCATCTGGGTTTAAATCAACAGTATCTTGAATATAGCCCGTAGTATATATGTTTCCGAGATCATCAACAACTATAGATTTTCCCTGATCTTCATACTTACCTCCAAAACTTGTAGCCCATTCAAATTGGACTTTCTGTGCAAAAATGTTTGAACTTATAAATAAAATACTCAATAATGATAGAATTGCTGTTTTCATATATTCGTTGTTTTGTATCAAAAATGACAATCTTATAATTTTAGCTAAGATAGTAATTAATAATTAAACTTAACAAATTATTAAATTTTATCAGTAAAACGTATTCAAAATATTAAAGCATAGTACAAATAAAACTGCACTTGAAACTTGTTTTCATAGATTTAAATTACTATTTCATAGCTCAATTTGAAATTCAATACTATGTTTTATTGTTTGATAAACTGTTTTGCCACAACCGTTTTATCAGCAAAGGAAATTTTGGTTACATATTCTCCAACCGGAAAATGTCGAATATCTAATTCTATTTCTTTTTGTTGTATAAATTTTTCTATAAGAAGTATTTGCCCAATTGAATTGATAATCTCTAATTCACCATCAACAGTGGTTTTTCCAAAATCGATGTAGAGTTTGTCCTTGGCAGGTAAAGGATAGATTTTTATTCTTGAGGAGTAATTATTTTCCTTCATCACAATAAGACTTATTGTATAGCATTCACTGGTATCTGTGCAGCCATTTTCGGTAACGACAACTGCATAACTACCATTGATGGTTGGAGTAAAGCTTTGATTTGTTGCACCGGAGATTTGGGTGTATCCATTTGAGCATTCAATCCATTGGTAAGTAGCACCAATAGCATTGGCAGTTAATGTATTTAAGTTTTGAGTAACAGAAGTATCTAATTCAATAATTGTAAGGTCGATGGTGATAACTGAGTCGCAACCTGCAGCATTGAAAATTGCATCATTATATATCCCTGAAGTATTCCAAATAAAATTCCCGCTAGGGGAAATGTAGTAGCCACAACTTGTTTCGGATATTGTACTTGTAGTTTGGTTACATTGCGATAGTTTTAATATATAAGCATCATAATCTCCAGCTGAGCTTTGATTAAATATCCCAACTCCCGGATTAAAATCCGCAGTGGACTTATAATGTCCGGTTATAAAAATATTTTCTGACATATCTATAGCCAGGCACATATTTTTGTCTGTTGAATTACCTTCTATGCTTTTTGCCCAAATTAAATTTCCCATAAAGTCAAGTTTACACATAAAAACTTCAGAATGTCCTGCTGATGTGAGATTATAAACTCCCGGGCCTGGATCAAAATCCGCAATTCCATTGAAATATCCACTAATATACATATTTCCTTGCTCATCAATAGCAATAGATTCACCTCCATCAACAGAAGTCCCACCAAAACTTTTCGTCCAAACCAAATTCCCATTGTAATCTAACTTTAGCAGAAATATGTCGTCTTCTCCAGCAGAATAAATATTGAGAACCCCGATTGAATCAGGATCGAAATCTGCCAAACCATAGTACTGACCTAAAACATGAGGATTTCCCATATCATCTAGTGCAATTGAGTTACCCCACTCGTAATACGAACCACTTCCTACGTTTTTTGCCCAAACAAAATTGCCTAAAGAATCTAATTTAGAAATAAAAATATCAAAATCGCCATTTGAAACAAGTGTATGTGTATTAGGTCCGGGATCAAAATCTCCTGACCCGTAAAAGTTCCCCGTAGATAAAACGTTTCCTGCTTTATCAAGAGCAATAGACGAGCCTTGATCATCAGCATAGCCGCCCTGGCTTATTGCCCAAACAAAATCTCCTACAGAGTTGAGTTTTAAAATAAATATGTCAGAATAACCGTTTGAAAACAGATAATAACTTATCAAGGAATCTGGATTGAAATCTGCAAGTTGATAAAAAGAACCAATTATATATATATTGCCCGAATTGTCGGAAGTAAGAGAAATTCCTTGTCCTCCTATACTTTTAGCCCAAATGATGTTTCCCAAAGAATCATATTTAGCAACAAATCCTCCTCCAAGGTATAGATTATAAATACCTGAACCAGGATCAAAATCAACTGTTCCATAATAATAGCCTGTGATGAGCACTTCTCCATTTGAGCCAATTTTTACTTCCCGTGCATGATCTGAACTAATTCCTCCAATTTGATTTACATAGACAAAATTACCCAAAGAATCAAGTTTTACAAGGTAGATATCATAGCTTCCATTTGAGGTCAACAATTGGCTGCCAGACCCTGGATCGAAATCTACAGTTCCTTGAAAATATCCGGTAATATATACAAATCCATCAGAGTTTACAGCAACTGATTCGCTATAAACATTATCAGCACCGCTCATTGCTACGGCCCATTCAAACTGGGGATCTTGAGCCAATAGGCTTGTGCCCAAGCACAACACACATAATGTTAAGAAGGCTTTAGTTTTTAGCATTTTCATTTTTAAGCTCATAAATTCATATTTCTAATTTTTGGACAAATTAAACAAAATAAATATAACCAAATGTTTAATTATTTTTTCTCTATTTACAATCCTTTTTATTAAAAATCCCTTAGTTTTCAAAAACCATTTCCCCACCAACAAAAGTTCTCAGGACTTTTACTTTTGGGATTTCCAATTCATAAATTTCCATTATGTCTTTATCGAGAATAACAAAATCAGCATATTTTCCGGCTTCAAGGCTTCCTTTTTCGTTTTCTTCAAAACTGCCTTTTGCTGCCCAAATTGTCATCGATTTTAGAGCTTCTTTTCGTGATAGACCATTTTCGCTTTGAAAACCATTTTCAGGATAATTATCAAAATCTTTTCGGGCAACCGCTGCATAAAATGTGTATAAAGGATTTATTTTTTCTATAGGAAAATCAGTTCCGTTCACAAGCCAGTTGTTTTGTTCGAGCAATTTTTTGTAAGCGTAGGCATTTTCTAGTCTATCTTTGCAAAGTCGTTCTTCAGCCCAGTACATGTCCGATGTGGCGTGTGTAGCCTGAACTGAAGGAATTATCGAGTATTTTCCAAAGGAAGAAAAATCGTTTTCGTTTACAACTTGTGCATGTTCTATCCTCCATCGCAGATCGTTTTTCCCTTCAAGAAATTCAGCATAAATATTTAGAATCATTCTAATTGCCGAATCTCCAATTGCATGAGTATTTACCTGATAGCCATGTTTTTTTGCATCTTGGCAAACTGCACGAAATTCCTCTTCTGAACTTACAAGCAGTCCATTGTTATGAATATCGTCGCAATAAGGTTCTATCAATTTTGCTCCTCGCGAACCAAGAGCACCATCGGCATACATTTTCACTGAGCTTACGGATAAAAAATCCGTTTGATAAATTCCGTAGTGCATGAAAGATTCGAAATTCTCTATGTTCGGCGAAAGCATAGCATTCACTCGCATTTTCAGCATTTTTTCTTTTTGCAAAGAATCTATCAATAGAATATATTCTTTGTCGAGTCCGGCATCTACAACAGAACTTAAGCCAACAGCAAAACAATTGTTTTGTGCAGTTTTTAAAGCTTCAATTTGTAATTTCCTGGAAAGTGGAGGAATAATTTCTCTAAGAGAATCGGCAGCATTGTCAATCAAAATGCCGGTCATTTCGCCATTTACTTTAAGAATTTCGCCACCATCAATTTTGCTATCTTTTGTTATTCCTGCACGTTTTAAGGCAATTGAATTTGCCAAAAGAGCATGTCCGTCAATTCTAAACAATGCTACCGGATTGTTCGGAAACAAACTGTCAAGATCAGATTTGTCAGGGAAGTTTGCAATTTCCCAATCGTTCTGGTCCCAGCCGCGTCCTGTTATCCATTCTTGCTTATTAGTTTTTGAATGTTCTACAAGTTTTTCTAAAACCTCATTAAACGATTTTGTACCAACGAGATTGGCATTTTTCAAAATACCCATTCCGTAATGGAAAAAGTGACAATGTCCGTCAATAAATCCCGGATAAATGAATTTCCCTTTTGCATCAATTTTTTCCTTAGATTCATATTTTTCCAGAATTTCTTCAGAAAGACCTGTTTCTACAATTTTTCCCGATTTTATTGCAAAACTTTGTGCTTTCGAAAAGTTCGTGTCGAGGGTGTAAACTTTTGCATTATAAACAATTAAATCGACATTTTCTTTTGTTGACGAGCAAGACATCATTCCCACAAATAATAAGAAAACAAATATTTTTATTCCAATTTTCATATCTCTATTTTAAATCTGCAAATTTATGGTTCTAATTTTTATTTTGGCAATTAATAATTCACCGCAGTGTTTTGAAATGTTATATTCAAAGTCTCCAGAAGTTTTATTTTCGTGTGAAAAAGATATGAAAAGAAAAATAATCTATATTTTAGCAGCATTTCGGGCAGCCAAGCAAGCAGTAGAAAAAGCAATTTGAAGATTATATCCTCCAGTATCGGCATCTAAATCTAAAACTTCGCCTGCAAAAAACAGATTCTTAATTATTTTTGACTCCATTGTTTTGGGATTTACTTCCTTCAAGGAAATGCCGCCTGCTGTAACAATTGCTTCGGAAAAATTGCGATGTCCTTCAATATTCAATTCAAAATTTTTCAACCAGAATCGCAATTGTTTTCGCTCTTTTGCAGATATTTGATTTGCAGGTTTTTCGGCAAATATTTCAGTTTCCTGAACGCAAACCTGAACCAATTTTGATGGCATTAATTTTCTTAATAAAACACCAAATCTTTCGTTTCCAAAATCATTAAAATCTCTTAATAATCTTTGGTCTAATTTTTTTTCATCTAATGCAGGTTTTAAATCAATAGAGAAAACAACATTTTTTTTGTCTTTGATAAAATCAATACAATAACGGCTGAGTGTTAAAACAATAGCTCCGGAAATTCCAAATTCAGTAAATTCCATTTCTCCAAACTTTTCCATGAATTTTTTGCCATCTATCCAAACACTAATTTTGACATTACGAAGATTTAAACCAGAAAGGTTTTTGTAGTTTTCTTTTGTAACGAGAGGTACAAGTATAGGGCGAATTGGAACAATTGAATGTCCGATTTTTGCAGCAATTTTATATCCATCGCCAGTGGAACCCGTTAGTGGGTATGAAGCTCCACCGGTGGCAAGAATCACCTTTTTTGCTAAGATAGTATCACCCGATTTTGCAAAAACACCCTTAATAGTATTATTCTCAACAATTAAGCTTTTCACACCATCAGATTTCTTAATAGTAACATCATTTTTCAAACAGTATTTTTCTAAAGTCCGGACAACATCAATTGCTTTTTCGCTCTTTGGAAAAACTCTCCCACCTCGTTCTATTATGGTTTCTAAGCCTTCCGTTTCAAAAAAGTCAATCAAATAGTCGGAGAAAATATTTGCAAATGCCGGCTTCAAAAAATTTCCTTTATAGTTGACATGTTTTAGAAAATCTGCCCGGCTGGCTGTGTTTGTGATATTACATCTGCCTTTTCCGGTTATGGCGAGTTTGTTGCCGCAGCGTTTCGTTTTTTCAATTAACAAAGTCGAGCTCCCAAGTTTTGCAGCTTCTCCGGCAGCCATCATTCCGGCAGCTCCACCGCCAATTACTATTACATCAAAATTATTTTTTATTTTCAATTTCGGTTTTGTTATTAATTTCGGTTTTATTTTTAATGAGTGAAACAGCCATAATAATACTTGAGGCAATTATTACAAATAATAATACCCCGGATTCGAATTCTTCAAATTTTATTTCTTCGGGAATGGCAAAAAATAATAGAATAGAAATTAATCCGCGTGGTGAAATGAAAACTTGCGGAAAAATATCTCTTCCTACAAATAAGCGTAATAATATAAAACGAATTCCGAAAAGCACCACCAAAATTATCAAGCTGATTAAAAGGACTTTAAAATTCAGCAATGTCCCGATTGAAATCGTTATCCCGAAAATTACGAAGAAAAAAGTTCTTACTACAAAAGAAGATTCTATGGTGATAATTCGAAAATTCATAAATATTTCTTTCACCGTTTTTTCGTCTAAGTATTTTTTAAGTTTTCCTGAAAAGAAAAAATGACGATTGTTTAATATCAATCCAAAAATCAAGATCATAATTAATGATGAAAAATGAAGAAGTTTCCCAATCGAATATATTACTATTAAAACAGAAATCAGTAGAAACAATTTGACCTCAGACCGTAGTTTTTGGAAAAGCAAAATCAATAGATAGCTTAAAATTACCGATACAAATATTGTAATAAAAATATTGATACCGATTGAAATTCCTATTTGTTTAACACTTTCGGCTTCAAGGCTTCCAAGCAGAAAATAAAACATCATTATTCCTAAAATATCGGAAAATGTGCTGTTATAAATCATAAATTCTTTTTTCTGCTCGGGCAAAATTCCAACACTTGGAATCACAATTGCACTGCTCATTATCGAAAGAGGAATTGCGTAAACCAAAGCTATGAATATATCGATGTTAAAAAATGCTTGAATAACCATTGCAATAATGTATGTGCAAAACGAAAGCGACAATAAAGAAATACTAAACGAACGCCAAATTACTGGCCATTTTTCCTTTTTTTAGTTCAAGATCGAGCGAGGCTTCTAAAACAATCATTATCAACCCAATAGTTCCGAGAATCTTGAGAACCGGGAAAAAATCAATTTCGTCGAATTCGAGAGCATTCATTAAAATTTTCAGAACAATGCCAAGAACTATCAAAAGAATTACGCTTGGAATGTTGGTTCTGGCAGATATAATATTGAAGAGGTATGAAATAATTATTATCAGTGAGGCTGATATTATTATTGAGTATGTATTTAATATTTCCATTTTTCTAATAATTAAAAGCTAAAGCCAAGACGAACCACTGGATTTGAGTATGGCGAGTAAGCATGTTCGTTTAGGTTCCACAATAATAGAAGATTAACAGAACTTCGTTTTCCAATTCTTTGTTTCAAGCCAGCTCCTATTAGCAGACTGCTCACCCAACGTCTTTCAAACTCAATTAGAGTACTGTTCGAATCTTCAATATCTATGTTTATGAACTCGTATTCAGCATGTAAAATAATACTTCCAAAATCAATAGGGAGAAACTGTCCCATTTCTTCTATCAGCAAATATTGCGAAAATATTCTTCCTCCATAAATATTTGTTTCGTAGTCCATTGGATAAGTTTGACCTGAAATATAATAAATCCTATCATCTTTATAGTATTGATAAATAGCACCAATCCCCAAAATAGTTCTTTCGTTAATTTTGTAGCCTACACTTGGCGAAATATCAATATGAGTAATTGCACCCAATCTTAAACCAAAATTTCCTCCAAAAACCAGTTTATCAATGAGTCTTGGTTTTTCAGGGTTTTGAATCTGTGATATTGATAAATTACAAATAATCAGCAAAATAGCCGTAACAAACATACTTTTTTTCATTCTAAATTCTATTTGTTTAAAATGATGTAAATATAAATGAAAATTAAAAATTAGAATTTGATATTTGGCTAATATCATTTAATGAGACAAAAAATGTTCAATGTATTAAACCAGGATAATTCACTATACAATATGTGGTAGTGGGGAGTAATCGTCCAAGGAGCTTTTTCAAAACGCACTAATAATATTGGTGTGAGCAGCGAAACCGCCGACAAAGATCTGCTAAAAGACCCTGCCATGCTTAAACGCTTAGACGAAATCGGGAAAATGGAAAAAGAAGACAAAAGCCATATCCTGCACGTACTCGACGGATTCATCAAATCTGTGAAACTTAAAAATATTGCGGCGATGTGAAAAAGTTATTCATGTTGTTGTACACACGGATTGCAAATCCGCGCTAGATGGGGTGCATGCAGTTTTGGCTAATTTAGTTGCTTTTGTTCACCGCCGGATTGCAAATCCTCGCTAGCGGGAGTGGCCACCTGAATTGCAAATCCGAAATATATACACTTACCTTATTTGTAATGATAACATGGATTTTTGTAATATGCGTAAATATTAGTTCCTAAATCGTATTTGACATTTGCCAGATATATTGAACCTACACCACATATAAGCAATCTATAAATATTATGAATTTTAGCTTCATTTATATATATTTGTTTTTCACTTTTATCTATATAATAAATCTTTTCATTGATATAATTTAATTCTTCATCATAATTAATCGAACTAAGGATTCGGAGATTTCCATTTTTTATAATGATTCTACTTCGAGGGATCATATCAATATCCAATCGAAAAAAGCAACAAATACTATTAAGATTAATAGATTTTGAAGGATTATAATGGAATTTAGTTCCCAAAAAAGAAATATCCTTTTGTTTTTTGTCAAATAAATAAAATCCTTTACCCCAATATGGCGTGTTATTTTGATTATATTTAATAAATCCAAATATGAAATCGTCTTCATGAAAAAAAACTACTTCTACGCTATCCCTTGTTTTTGCAAAATATGTGTTTACGCATAAAAATAATGAAGAATCTAATTCAAGAAGTTCATATACCTTTTCAAAACTAGAAAAGTTTAATAATGAGTCTATCTTATATAATTCAACAGAATCTAAATTTACTTTATTTGTAACATCATTCACTTTTTGAATTACATCAAACAAGGACACATTATTTGCAGATATGTTTACAATTAATAAAAAAAATATTATTAATAAAAGATTTGTGATTCGCATTTTATTCTATTTTACTTTTTTTTGTGATTTGAAAGAAACAGGTTCATCTCCTGTTGAATTAAACCGAATATTGTACTTGCTTTTTTGCGGTTTCTTTTCCCCATTTATAAACATAATCCAGCCTTCTTCAAAGGTTAACTTTCTTGTTAATTTCTCATCTAACCCAACAATTAATTTACTGTTGTCTTGATTCATAAAAAGTCTTTTCCCTTTATATTCATTTGATTTACTTAATTCAACCCCCATGCTAAGTCCCTCAAAGAAATCATCTCCACCGTCACATGCTGTCAAAAATATGTTCCCACCTTTTTCAACATAATCTCCCAAATTAATTAACAATTTTGAAGTATTAACTTCATCTGGATATCTCTCTTCAATACTCATTCCGTCAGGTGCTAATTTGAAATTATCTTTCCCAGTTGTTTGATAATTGATAAAAGCAGGGTTTAATGGTTCAGCATTTTCATCTTCACCTCCTAAGGTTGCAGGAAAAACAATAGTATCACTTTCTGGTGTTATAACTGACAATTGTCCTTCACCATCCCCATGAGATTTGAAAACAAGATTTTTCAATTTGTTCCCATCAATTTTTGGTGAACTTAAATAATTTTCTAGTTGATTAGAAGCATCTTCCAATGTGTCAACAAGAAGAATATCCCAATTTTTATTCTTAGTAGAATTTAGTTCATTAAATTGATCCTCTGTGTTTACTAAGATAACATTACCAGTGTACAATAAATTTCCTGAGTTTAGCTCTGGTTCTTCCTCCTCCAACCCATCCAAATCAATAAAAGTGATAGGTTTGTTGCCGGCATATTGGTATGGGGTATAGTGTGGATACTCAAATTGTAGTGGGTCAACACTTAAACAACTCTGTACACCTTTTTGATTTACAATAGTCTTTCTATACACCACTTTTAATGGTGTTTCAAAGTTTTGATATCTTAGTTTCAATGCTCCCATTACTATCCGTAAAATTACTACTTTTTATTTTCATTTGAAGATTTTCAATTGGAAAAAAAAATAAAGTTGTAAGATTTGAACAAACCGGAGCATTTTAACCTCTTAGGCAACCAATCGAAGCCAGTGTAGGCAGGTCAAGGTTTTTGAGATGTTTTTTGGGGTCTTTTTATTCCGATTTTTCATCGGGATGGCTGGATTTTTTGCCCTGTGGGTCTTTATCTAATTTTCATCAGATGTTATAAATCCTATTCGTTTTCTGTTTTTTTGTTCTAATTCTTGTTGTTTTATTTCTTCAAACTGCTTTATGTATTCAAAAATCAACATTATTTTATCATCATGTTCTATTCCTTTG
>Ga0233431_1003723_pt1 | contig 17632 bp, 9 predicted proteins | sample SI_118_April2016_FD_179867 | JGI IMG/M metagenome (GOLD analysis project Ga0233431, IMG submission 179867) | Seawater microbial communities from Saanich Inlet, British Columbia, Canada - SI_118_April2016_200_MG | ecosystem: Environmental > Aquatic > Marine > Inlet | place: Canada: British... | reverse complement strand
AATAATTCCTGTTTCATTGCCCACAATCGAATTTTCATAAACCAGCGAATATTCTGATTGATCTTTTAAGCAGATACCTGTTCCATTCCGAAGAATCTGATTCCGTATCAGAATTCCATCCGATGAACACACGACAACCCCACTATCACTGTCACTGCAAAGCGTATTTGCAATGACCGATGATGGTGAATCAATAACCAGAGCGGCCTTGGCTACCGAGGCAATCCTGCTGTCGAGCACAATACAAGCTGGCGATTGCCGGATACGGACCCCGTCTCCCTGACAGTTAGAAACAACAGAGCGAGTAAGCGAAACAGCTTGGTTAAATTGTTCAGAACCACGACCTGTTATCGATATACCGACATCTTTACACCCAGTAATCGAAATACGGTCCAAGTGAATTCGTCCACTACCCTCGATACGGATACCGCTGGAAACAACACCGTTCCCACGGAACATATCCTCTTGTTCAGAAAGCGGTCTCTCTCGCGGATCATAACTTCCTGTAATGCTGACATACTCTCTATTGACAACACAAAGCAATGAATCTGCGGTGCAACCACTAGATGCAACAAACTGCCCGTCTTTCTCGATCACCATGCAGGTCCTGCCATGCAAAGAAAGCGGCACAGACGAAACGCTGATTACACCACTCACATGCACAACGAAAACTGCAGATGGGTTTTCTTCAAACTTATTATCGAGAACGCGTTGTGCTTGGGTGGCAGTTGCCTCCTTGAGCTCAATCCTGACTATCTGCTCAGCAGGATCGATCACAAATGGAAAAACAGGAGATGAATAAAAGTCTGGCAATTGCCCTGTTGGACTTTCTCTCAACAACTCTTGCAGACTCGCCTGTGGCAAAAGCCAGGAAGGTCGTATGTCAGCAGCGAACAGCCACCCCTGACACACCACTACTCCTAAGAACAACACTATGGCAGAAACAAGACTGTGAATCATACTAGCCTTCCTACTCAACGGCTTTGATAAACATCTCGACAGAATCCGGATCAGCTTTCGCGTTCACGCGATCGTCTCGATGCACAACCTTGCCATTGCGATCAATAATAAATGTCCAGCGTTTTGCTGTTGCAGACCGTGTAAGATCAACATCAATACCGTCAATTGATTTTGTCACCGTCTTTTCACCTTGGGAAACGGGCACTCCGAAAAGTTCTGCAATTTTTCCATCAGTATCTGCTAGTAGCGTAAAGTTCAGCTGATTGGCTTTTTTAAAAACCTGATGGTTTTTTACCGTATCACCGCTTACCCCGATGACTTCTGCATTGAGCCTTGCAAAACTCTCCATTCGATCTCGGTATCCACACGCCTGCGCAGTACATCCACCCGTCATATCCGCTGGATAGAAATACAGAACTATCATTTTTTTTCCGATGTGATCTGTCGACTTCCATACCTTACCCTCGTCGTCAGTTGCTTCAAACGCAGGAACAGGCTCATTCAGACCAATGGCAAAAACATCCAAACTAGACAACAAAAAAATCGCAAGAGCAACGATACAGGAAATATTCTTCATCAATACAACTCCTTGGGTTTTAGCTACCTTTATTTGCAGCCTGAATTTGATCCATTACTTTCCGCAGGTTGAATGAACCGGGCGTTTGACTTGGTGGATATTCAGCGAGCGTTTGTAAAAACTGGGCAACATACTGCTGCATTGGAACGAGGACAAAAACTCGATCGATGAACCAGTCGTTATACGTATTACTATTGTGCTGTGCCTTTTCAAACGGATCACGGCGCAGATTGAACAATAATGGTACCCGCAATTCGGTGAAAGGTTCTCGCCACACGCCGAACCCCCGACCCCTGTTCTCTAAAAACACGCCCTTCCACTGCCCAAGCCGCAGGGCAACGACCTGTCCATCATCATTGACATACATAAACTCTTCCCGAGGCGACTCCGACACCTGGCCGGTGAGATATTCAAGCTGATTATGGCCATCAATGTAGTTGCGATACATGCGTCCATTTAGCTTTATCCCTTTCTTCAATTTTTCCTTAATGTCGAACTCTCCGGCCGCTGCAGCGAACGTCGGCAGCCAGTCTTCGTGAGCCAAGATTCCATTGAGCGTCACACCAGCAGGAAAATGCTTCGGCCACCGCACAAATGCAGGAACTCGATATGCACCCTCCCAGTTACTATTTTTTTCACTTCGGAAGGGTGTTGTCGCCGAATCAGGCCACGTATTGAAATGCGGTCCGTTGTCGGTGGAATACATAACAATGGTGTTTTCAGCAAGACCGAGCTCGTCAAGATGATCAAGTAATTCACCCACATGCATGTCATGCTCAACCATGCCGTCGTGATAGTCATTGCCCGCTCGCCCAGAAAGCCCCTTATGTTCTTTTTTCACGTGTGTTCGAAAATGCATCCGTGTGGCATTCCACCAACAGAAGAACGGCTTGCCTTCGGTTGCCTGCCTCTGCAGAAAATCTTTCGCTGCTGAAACAGTTTCTTCATCGATTGTTTCCATCCGCTTTTTTGTCAGCGGCCCGGTGTTTTCAATAGTCTGCGTCCCGTCTGGATTCGCGCGACACTTAAGAACACCTCGCGGCCCATATTGCTGCTGAAAGGTTTTTCCACTTGGCATGACAAGGTCATTGGGATAGTCCCTGTTTTCCGGTTCTTCTTCCGCATTCAGGTGATAGAGGTTTCCGAAAAACTCATCAAACCCATTGTTTGTCGGAAGATGTTCATCTCTGTCTCCAAAATGATTTTTTCCAAACTGACCTGTCGCGTATCCCTGCTCCTTGAGAACAGCAGCAATAGTTACATCGCTTGTCTGCCATCCTTCTTTGGCTCCAGGTAGACCAACTTTCGTCATGCCTGTCCGAAGTGGGACATTGCCACCTATGAATGCCGCCCGGCCAGCCGTGCAGCTTTGTTGCCCGTAGTAATCAGTAAACGAAATTCCCTCACGTCCAATTCGATCAATGTTTGGGGTTTCATAGCCCATCATTCCGCGGTTGTTGTGACTAATATTCCACGTACCAATATCATCACCCCAGATAACAAGGATATTAGGCTGCTCAACAGCATAGGTATCAGTAACATGCGTGACGAAGGTGTCTAACAAAAGAAACGTGCCAACAAACAGAATTCTGACGAGGTAGTGCACCATGAAGGTTGTCCTTTTAAACTGTGTCGTCCCATGAATGGATCCAGGCCCTGGGGATTCGGATTGTAACCCCTTTCTCAGATGTAAGCCTCGGATGCCAGAGAGCCAATACCCTTTGTTCACATCCGAACAACGTGCACGGCCTCATCAATCCTGTGAGGGAAGCAGTTTTGTCAAAACAGGCCTCTCCCACGAACACGGACCAGCCAGACACGCGAAAGACTCATTCACCATAACGCAGGCCAACTGAGACTACCCTACAGGGGGGGCACCTCCTGCCTGGGCTATTTTCAAGGACTTTTCTGGTCCTAACTGATCGGAATATGACGAATTAGCAAGAACTATTAAGATTTATGTATGCCAGACATAGACTAAGAAGAAGGGGTGGTGCCATTACTGGCCAATACCAAACTTTGTGGCTCATTTTGTTGTTTCACTCCTTGGGTTTTCCTACACGCCGTTTACAAAAAATTATGACTTACCATCACTTAAAGATTAGCTCGAATGCACCAATAGTTATGGTTGCCATATCATTGTGCTGCCTTTTCTGTCTACCAGCGACGGCAACGGAACGAGACCCTGTGCCATCACTTGATATGCGATTCGCACAGACTGCAGAGAACGCAGTGAACGAGGACGAGTCACCTGACTTTCGCCGACATGTCGTGCCACTTATGGGACGGCTCGGTTGTAACGGCAGAGCATGCCATGGCTCTTTCCAGGGCCAGGGTGATTTCCGACTTTCCTTATTCGGTTATGACTTTAAGGCAGACCACGAGAATCTCCTGCAGGGCGAAGAACCTCGCGTCAATATCGACAACTTGGAAGCCAGCCTCTTTCTCCAGAAACCTCTTGAGCAAGTTGACCATGGAGGTGGCCAGGTACTTGATCCTGACAGTTGGCAACTCGCTGTTCTCAAACAGTGGATCGAACACGGCGCTCAGGGAGTCGATGACGATGACGCAGCATTTGTTCGACTCGACGTTTCACCCGCTGAAATTGTGGCACAGAAAAAAGGTCAGACCTGGCAACTCAAGGCAACAGCGGTATGGTCTGATGGCACGCATGAAGACGTTACGCCTCTGTGCCGATTCCGTACAAATAATGATCAGATTGCTGACATTGATGAGAATGGTTTTGTCACGGCAAAAGGTCCGGGAGACAGTCATGTCGTTGCGTTTTATGACAATGGCGTGGTTCCAATACCAGTTATCTTTCCTGTCTCCGACAAGACTGGGTCCGAGTATCCAGATCTCAAGACACCGACGCCGGTTGATGAACTCGTTGCGATGAAATTGCGTAAGCTCGGTGAAGTTCCATCGGAAGTTTGCAGCGATGGTGAATTTCTGCGTAGAGCATCACTCGATATCACTGGCACGCTCCCACCAGTTGCAGAAACAGAAGCATTTCTCAGTGACACGTCACCGAATAAACGAGATACAAAAATTGAGGAATTACTCGAACGACCGGGGTATGCCGCATGGTGGGCAACCAAACTTTGTGACTGGACAGGAAACAATGATCGTAATCAGAGCAACAGCGGGCCCGAGCGACGGCAAGGTGCCTCTCGATTCTGGTACGAATGGATGCACAAGAAAGTCACCGAAAACGTGCCTTACGATGAACTTGTAACAGGCATTGTTCTCGCAAAAAGTAGACTTGAGGGTGAATCATTTACCGAGTACAGCGAACGAATGAGCCGTTATCTTGTAAATGAGGGGGATGCATCATTTGGCGACCAACCGTATCTCCCTTATTTCTGGACTCGACAAAACTTCCGAAAACCAGAGGAACAGGCACTTGGATTTGCGTATACGTTCTTAGGCGTCCGTATCCAGTGTGCCCAATGCCACAAACATCCGTTCGATCAGTGGACGAAAGACGACTTTGATCGATTCAAGGGATTCTTTACCCGCGTTGCGTATGCGAGCAAAGGTTCTGGCAAAGAAAACCAGAAAACCTACAAAGAAATGCTCGTTACGCTTGGCATCGACATGAACGACAAGGATTTAAAGGGAAACAGGCTCTACGTCGCACTCGCAAAACTTGCTCAGAAAGGGAAGACTGTTCCCTTTGGTGAGGTCATCGTAACACCGGCAAAAGCACCACTGAATAAAACAAAACTCGATGGCCTCATGGCCCAGATGAATGCAAAAGATATAAAGCCAAAGAAAAAGGAACAGCTTGAAAGATTTCTCATGGGGCGCACGGCAACAGTCCTTGGTGGCAAACAAATGAACGTGGACGAAGTTGAAGACCCGCGTGAGATTCTTATGGCTTGGATGCTTGATGACTCGAACCCGTATTTTGCGCAATCACTTGTGAATCGCGTCTGGTCATCGTACTTCAACGTTGGAATCGTTGAACCACCAGATGACCTCAGCCTGGCAAACCCTCCGAGCAATCCTAAGTTACTCGAATATCTCGCTCAAGGATTTCGAGAACACAACTTCGACATGAAGTGGCTTCATCGTGAGATCTGTAAGAGCGACACCTACCAACGTGGGTGGAGGCCCAATGCGACAAATCTTCATGATGACAGAAACTTCAGCCGAGCAATTGCTCGAAGAATTCCAGCTGAAGTCATTTATGATGCGGTCAGAACAGCAACCGCTGGTGATCGTGAAGCCATGGAGCTGTGTTCACTCGTGGAAAAGCGTGCAATTGCTGACACAACCGTAGGCTCGTACAACAACAATTACGCCCTCGAAATTTTTGGGCAATCCACGCGTGAAAGTAACTGTGACTGCGACCGTTCTATGGAGCCAAGCCTGCTTCAGACAGTCTTCCTTCAGAACGACAAAGAGATGCTTGACTCCATTAGCCGTCGGGGCAGCTGGCTTGATGAACTCACCAAAACACTTCCCGATTTCAACGACCCTGCCGCTGAAAAATTGAAGATAGAGCGAGAGCAAAAGCTGACAAACGAAATTGCACAGCTCAACAAAAGACTGGAATACGCCGTCAAGAAAAACAACAAGACCACAATCAAATCAATCAAAAAAGCAATCGCTGTGAAAGAAGCGACAATAAAAGAGCCGAACACTGGCAGTGTTTTTGACGGCTCTGTTTCAGAATGGGTTACAGAGAATGAAGACCAAGTGCGTGACATTCTTGACAGTGCTTATTTACGTACACTTGTCCGACAGCCAACTGATCGTGAAATCGACCGATCGATCGCGTACCTCAAAGAATCACCGACTGCCAAAGACGGACTTCGCGATATTCTTTGGGCTTTACTCAACACCAAAGAATTTGCCCTCAATCATTAGTCCTGGCACGTTCGCCACAACGAATCAAAAAGAAACTTTACTACTTGGAGAAATCTTATGGCTCTTCACCGAACATGTGACGGCGTCGTCCGCAGAGACTTTTTGAAACTCGGAGCACTCGGTGCCGGTGGCCTTTCTCTATCGAATTACCTGCGATGGACGCACGCCGCAGCCGCACGGCCAAAGGGTGCGAAGGCAGCCATTTTTGTCAATCTTCCTGGTGGCCCGTCGCACATGGACACATTTGACCCAAAGCCAGATGCACCGTCGGAATACCGTGGTGAATTCAGCGCAATCAAAACATCTGTTCCCGGCATCCAAATAAGTGAACACTTGCCGAAGCTTGCACAATGCATGGACAAGTACGTTATTCTGCGAGGCATCACTCATTCGCTCGCTGCTCACAAACTTGGACAGGAATACGTCAACACGGGCAATCGGCCGATTCCTTCTTTGGAGTTCCCCGGTTACGGTGCGGTTGTTAGCCGTGAACTTGGGGGCCCGATGGAACTCCCGCACAATGTTGCGATCCCAAAAAACAACCAGGGCGGCACCGGCTACCTTGGCGTCAAGTACGCAGCTCTTGCCACAGGCAAAACCCCAACTCCTGGTATGCCTTTTAGCGTTCGTGGCATGACTCTCGATGGCAGCCTTACCGTGAGTGATGTTGAACGACGTCAACTGCTCCTCGAAGACCTCGACCAACGCTTTCATGCAATTGAAGACAAGAATCAACTTGTAGCAGGTCTCGACAGATTCACCGAGCAGGCGCACAAGATTATTACCTCACCGAAAGCAAAAGAAGCCTTTGACACAAACCGTGAAAAATCAAGCTTTGCTGCTCCCTTTGGTGAAACGAAATTTGGACAGAGCTGCCTGCTTGCAACGCGGCTTGTCGAACATGGCGTGCCGTTTGTCACTATCTCATACGGTGGCTGGGATACTCACCGCGACAACTGGAACGCACTGAAAAACAAGCAGCTACCACCACTCGACGAGGGCCTGTCAGCCTTGTTTACTGGACTCGAGCAAAAGGGACTCCTTGAGTCGACTGCTGTACTTGTCACTGGTGAATTTGGCCGAACACCAAAGATAAACACCACTCGAACGGGCCGTGACCATTACGCCAGAGCCATGTTTATGCTGATGGCAGGTGGCGGCATTTCTGGAGGCCGAGTCATTGGTGAGACTGATGACACAGCAAGTGGCCCTCGACACGATGGCCATTCGCCAGATGACGTTGCGGCAACCTATTACAGTCTGCTTGGAATCGATCCAACGAAGGAATATCACACAAGTACAGGTCGACCAGTCATGATCGTACGAGATGGAAGTGTGATTCCGGAACTGATGAGCTAGTTAGAAAGCAGACCAGCCGATGCGTAATCATGTACCGTATGGCCTACTATTGAAATGGGCTACGTTCTTCTTGTACGCACTGTGCGCTACAACTGCCACGAAAACGTTTGCAGAATCATGGGGTCGGTTCCGTGGACCGAACGGCACTGGAGTCGCCGAGAATACAGGTACGCTGCCGGTGACCTGGTCAAACGACAAGAACCTCCTGTGGAAGACTCCTGTTGCTCGTGGCTCAAGTTGTCCAATTCTTGTGAAGGACTTGATTGTGTTCACGGGTTATAGCGGATACGGAGAAAAGCTTGATGATCCAGGAGAACGCGAAAGCCTAAAACTCCACGTCATTGCAATTTCTCGAAAAGATGGCACCCCAAAGTGGACACTCACGCTTGACCCTTCTTCTGAAGAGCAGGAAGCAACGCCTCGGGTCGCAGATCATGGCTATGCCTCCCCTACACCCTGCACTGATGGCAAGAAAATCTATGCCGCCTTTGGACCATCTGGGGTTGTCTGCTGTTCACTTGATGGGAAAGAACTCTGGAGAACAAGTATCGGCACCGGTGTTGCCGGCTTTGGCGCAGCCGCTTCACCGATTGCCTATGAAGGGCTTATCTATATAAACGCTGCAATTGAATCGAATGCACTCGTCGCCCTCGACAAAGACACCGGAGCAATTGTCTGGCAGGTTGAAGACATTAATAAGGCTTGGACAACGCCAACGATTGTCACTCCCAAGAACAGAACACCTGAACTCGTCATGCACCACAAGGAACTCATCCGCGGATACGACCCAAAAACTGGTGATGTTCTTTGGACCTGCCGAGGCATTCCCGACTATGTCGTCCCAGGCATTGTTGTTGTGGATGACACTCTCTACTGTTCAGGTGGCAGACAAAATCGAACGATTGCCGTACGGGCCGGTGGCCGCGGTGACGTGACAGAGACGCACAAACTCTGGGAAGTAACCGTGGGAGCAAACGTCACAACCCCCTTATTTCATAACGGCTACTTATTCTGGTCACATGATAAGGGAATGGCCCAGTGCCTCAATGCAGAAGACGGCAGCACCCTCTTTCGTGAACGCTACGAATCTCGTGACCGTGTCTACGCATCACTTGTTCTAGGAGACGGACGGCTCTACGCACAACTCCGTGATGGCACATGTGTCGTCATGGCAGCAGATCCTGAGCACACCATTCTTGCTGAAAACAAACTCGGCGACGGAGATGAGCAATTCAATGCAACACCTGCATTTGATCAGGGCCGCATTATTTTTCGTTCAACCAAAGCCGTGTACTGTGTCGGCAGAAAGTAGACGCGGCTTTTGTCAAAGATGTTACCCAGCAGATCTTTGGGAGATGAATCCATGGCACGCCTCTTTTACACAAAACAGGAAACGCACCGACTGTAGGAATAGAGACGGGTTCACGCTTCCACTTTGACATCTTTCAGTTTCGCTGGGAAACCAATCTACAAAGACCTGTTTCGCGGCACAGAATCTCCTCTTTGTCTCGATTTTATAAACCGTTCTCTTACTGACCATGGGTATAGTACTGAGAGCCTTGCTGTAGCTATTGCTCACTCAAACAGACTCTTCTTTCTCTGATTAGGTCTGATGGCATTTCTTTCAGGCAGTAGCGTGTGCCTCACGCCAGAAGACATTTTTACATATATTTTTGCCATAACCGCCCCCTACGCTCTTCTGGCAACTTTACCGCTTGTACCAATACCTCGGCATGTGCATATAAAAAAGGAGAGCGACCCTCTGCCGCAACACTCGAAATCTATTCCAAAACGGGTACATTGAATACGAGGTTGTGATTCGTTTCCAAGGAGACTGATTCAGTGTTATTTCCCGCCGACGCACCAGCACATAAAAAAGTTGGATTTCATCCACGGATTCTTGGAACACCAACGCCCATGTTTCCGGGCTATGAAATTGACATTAGCGATCGAGTGAGCGACTCCGACAAGCCTGATGCTATTTGGCACCGTGATCGTGCAAAGCAAATGATTCGCAATCATCCAGAAATTAAAAGTCTGTTTGGCAATACACCAAGTACTGCATTCTGGTGCATCGTGTTCGCTTCTGCCCAAATTGCTTTTGCTGTTGGACTCAGCAGCCAACCCTGGTGGGCTGTTCTGCTGGTTGCCTGGGCAATTGGCTCCTGGATTGATGTCAATCTGTTTCAACTCGCCCATGAATGCAATCACAACCTTGTCTTCAAAAAAACAACACCAAACCGCTGGCTCTTCACTTTTACAACACTCCCGATGTTTATGTCCGGGCATCATGCATGGTGGATTGAGCATCACGTGCACCATAATGACCTTGGTGCCAAAAAGGATTTCATCACACGCCGCCGAACTGCTTTTCTTCTTACACGGCAACATCGGTATCTTCAATTTTTTACAGAAGGACCGATCTACAGATTTTGTTGCGCACTCTTTTCGCCCGTTGGCATGCCGTATGCACTTGTCATGCTTGTCTTGCAATTCTTTCGTTCAATACTCGGGCTTGGTGTTTACACATTTGAGTCTCTACTCCGCGGCAAAATTGACCCCGGCCCCAAGGCGCTTTCTATCCTTGCTGATGAGCATCTTATTTCGGGATACGAAAACTATAAACTCAAACGATGGGCGGTTATCTACCCATCGCTCTCAATCCTGATGACTATCGGTCTTTTTACGGTGGGTGGCTGGAAAGCTGTTGTTTTTCTTTTGGCATCGCAGCTTTTCGCAACCGGATTTCTACACCCACATAACTTTGGAATTATCCTTAGTAATTCCCACTTTCATGGAAGCAGCAGCTATCAGCCATCGTCATCGCTTTATGGATGGTCCAACTGGCTGTACTTTAACTTCGGCCTGCACCTCGAACATCATGACCTGATGGGTATTCCTTGGAGTCGGCTTGGCCGCCTGCGAGAAATCGCCCCTGAATTCTATGATGATCTGATTATCACAAAGTCATACCGTAGCCTTGCCATGAAGTTTGTTATGGGGAACCCACAATCGCTTGAAGCTCAGTTCACTCGACAGGATGAGGTGAATAAAGAGCGGCTTCAATCAACGGCACAGGAGCAAACAGATACTGAAGAGACCAGCGACTCCCCGTCGGAGCGGGTCCCGGTAATGAGTTCATGACATGAGCCATCGAGTAGTAATCCTCGATACCCCACAGCCTATCCTGTAAAGCTGACACTGAATCATGTCGCTTGAACCCTCGTACTCAATACGCGTCTGCTTCGCTGAGGACTTAAGCGTTGCTCTTCTTCAGAATTGCCCAGCCTCTCTTTTGGTCACGATGGTCATCTCTTTACGCATTACTAGACACAACACGCATGACAACACTCTCAAAACGTTGGGTAACAAGAAGTATTTTCTTCATCTGCGTAACAGTGGCAACAGGCCTTCATGCCTACTCTTTTGCCGCAAACAACGAGATGCTCGAGGCCGCTCTCGATAAATTACGAGTGACAGGTGGTGCACCGTGGGGAGTCACAATTCCTGGCATTGCTGCGGCTGTTGCACACGGCCCGCCCGGCTCTCTGGAAATAACTACCGCTGTTTCTGGGGTGGCTACCCCGAGTGAAACTCCTCTTTCGTCCAAAAGTCGCTTCCATGTTGGCAGCGTCACGAAAACGTTTACCGCTGCGCTTATCATGCAGCTTGATCAGTCAGGTGATCTTTCGCTTACCGACCCAATCAGTAGGTGGCTGGAATACCCGGGCGGTGAATCAATAAAGGTTGAAATGCTTCTTGGCCACACGAGTGGTCTACCTGATTTTAGTGAACTTCCTGAACACTGCCGAACGCATACGCCCCACCAATCGATAGCTCTTGCCGCCACAGCGACGCCGCTCTTTCAACCAGGCACCGCATGGTCGTATTGCAATACAAATTACATCATGCTTGGGGTTATCGCTGAAAAGGTTACGGGGACTTCATGGTCGCAGGAGATTCAAAGCCGCTTCATCGAGAGGCTTGGCCTTGAAGACACAACGATTTGGAATGGTCACCCGCTACCGAACACGGTACCCGGCTCACGACTCAAGTGTGGCATGAAGGGGGAGCCTGACTGCGTCAAGAAACCCGGCTTTGAGATTGTTCCTGTCACTGATGGTCAGGACTGGAAAGTCGCGTGGTCGGCGGGAGCGATGGTCTCAACACCAGCTGATCTGGCTCTGTGGATTCATGAACTTGTGAATGGCGAACTGCTCGATGCGGCGCATCGAGCGCTCATGACAACACCAACCCCTCAGTCGCGGGTGGCACTATCTACCATGCCAGCATTTGGGAAACTCAAGTGGACCGCAGCAGGCCTTGGACTTTTGCAGTATGAAGTCGACGGTCTCGGTACTGGCTGGGGACACGAAGGCAACATCAATGGTTTTGTCGCGAATGTGGTTTCGATGTCTGACGGTCGTCAGAGCATTGCAGTCACATCTAATTTTTTACAGACAGATATTTTCACTGTGCTGGGTGAAGTTTTAACAATTCGCACCAACCACTGAATACCGTAAGACGAAAGCCCGGGACAGCTAGACACTGTTGGCCCAACTGTTGGTCCAGACAACTCCTGCTTAAGACGTCAAATAACGTTTACGGAAAAATATCCCGCCATGGCCTGAAAACTCTAGTTTGGCAATCACAAAACCCACACCATGAAGCAACATCATAGGATTCTGAATCGCAGGAACGAACATCCCACACCACTTTCACTTCAACGATTCCATCACCCAAAGCGTGATCTGGCCTTCCCAAGCAACTCAATCTGATCGCGTGAAAGCTTTAACGTACTCTATGACCATATCTGCTGTGCCATCTACAGGAAGGTGTGTAGCAAAGTCACTGTTAGCACCCCCTACAGTTATTTGGTCATTATAATTTCCGTTCCAGTCTCCTCCAACGGCAACGTTAAGTACCACTCCATGCCGCCCCCATGACTCAAAAACTTCTTCCCAGCCAGGCAATCGTACTCCATCGACAGGATTTGCATTGTAAGCTTCGACTTCTTCTTTTAATGAATAACTCTTGATAGGAGATACGGTCCCATTTGACCCAGCCATTGGCACAAGATAACCACTACTACCAACCTCTACATCGAGGTAGAAATCGAACATGACGTCGGTCTGACTGCCAGCCTCATCGTTGACCTCATACCAATCAACAGCAAACGTGTGCGGCTCAGACCAGCTAGCGGCGGACGGCAACACTGTTTGAATCTCTTCGATACCATTCGCCTCCTGAGGAATACTTGCATAATATTTCTTCGTATAGTCAACCGGGATGGAAAAACCTTCTGTTTTCGCCATGATCCTAGACGTAAAGTCAGGGCGTTCTGCATGAGACCGTACCGTCTCCATAACATCAATTTCTCCTTTTTCAGGCCAAGGGTGCTCGTCATCAATCCAACCAACCGTCCAAAGAGCAGGCCATAAGTGACTTAGCATTGAATCCGCAGTTACGGCTTTTGGTATTTGTTTTGTTTTATAAATAATGAGCCCATATTTCTGCCTATGGTTTGACATTACGCGGCCGCTCAAAGGCTTACCATCTGATTCTCTAGCTGTTACTTTAATCCGCAAACTTCCATCTGGATCAATCGTGACATTCTCGCGAACATACTTCGCCTGAGAATGCTGATCGTCGTATTCGAAAACTGTCCAACCATCAAGGGTTTCAAAGGATAGTGACTCCGACTTTCCTGTAGCCTCGTATTCCTCGTAATGAACAACCGGTATAGCCACATTACTTTGATAGACGCTCGTTGTTCCATCTGAGTTTAATGCGGTCGAATACAGTTTGAATTGTTGACTTTTTGTACGCGACTGTTGAGCGGGCAACTCATAGGAGCCTCCCCGTATACCTGGAATGGTCAAATCCTCATTGACTTTCAGTGTGCTGGTTACTTGCGGCGCGTCGAGATCAAACCCACTGAAGAACTTTACTTGTCCAATTCGCCCGCCATCTGTTGGTGAAAAACCATTTACGGGATCGTAATTTGTGCCTTGATCACGTTGTGAACCACCCGGATCTTGAGCAAAAGCAAGGTGAGGAACACCGTTAATTTCGAAATATGAAATACCTTCAGGCCCACGAAGACTTGTCATCCAATCATCCGACTCTGTGTCGAATTCGTTCCAAGCACCTTCTTGATCCCACGTTTGAGTCACATGACCATCAAGCGTCGCCAGCGCTATCCGGACAGCATCAGGGTTCACTGCTCCACCAGAACGAGAATCTTCTGTTTTTCCCTGAGTTGTTGCCGGCCCCTCACCAAACAACGCAAGCACGTATTGACTCCCTCCAACCTCAACGTACTGAAGAGCGCCAAGATCAGGATACCCCGGGTTCTTCACGCTATCGAACGTAAAATCTCCTATTCGTTCAACGGCCCCAACAATGCCCGTGGTGCTCTGATTTAAGTTGAGTTTGTACACCTTGCCATCTTTTTGACGACCAGCATAGAAAAGCCCCTCCGTGCCATTGACTTCATTGGGCACAAAGGTGAGTGCCTCAAGGCCTGCTGCGAAACTTACATCACCGTGAACAGGCATTGGGTCATCTTTACCACCCTTATCTTTATTGTCATGTTTGTACCCAAGATCAAAAACCTGAGTGATCTTACCCGGCTGTTCACCTTCACCAAAAACCCAATCCCCATTGACATCAAATGCTTCAGAAAAGTTAAACTCGATGATCTTGTTTCCAATTTTCGGTCCACTATTTTCTTCATCCCACTCGGACTCTACACCGATGTAAATGATTTTTGACGCTTCGGTTGCATCACTCGACTGCTTAAATGTGAGTCCCTCGAAACTCGTCGACTGATCAATATGCATTTCTTGAAGCTTCGCCTTATCTGAGCTACTGACGGTTGAATCAGCAAGCAAGCCAGCAACATCGACTTTCCAATATCTGTCTACCTTGTAGTCACCCGGCCCACCAACCTCAGTGACCGTCGTCCCGTCATACGTAAATGTAGCCAGATATCCTCCGTCATCTGCAACAGCGAAAAACCGCTGCAGCCCTTCATGCCACACGAGATCACTCGCTTCAAAACGTCCACTATCTGGACGCATCATGCCCCAACCATCATGGGACCCCGCATCGCTGCCACTGGCAACACCGTATTCTGCTCGAATAATTGTTGGGTCTGCCGGAACACCGCCCCACGTTGCCGTGAAGTTTCCATCAACAGCCTGCGTCACTGCAAAATTCTCAACTGGCTCTGGACGAGTTACCGGATCAGTCGACTCTTCGGTCTTCCGGCCCCAGTCGTGCACCTCAAATGCTTTTGCTCGGCTGGTAAACGCAGCTTGCGTCGCGATATCTGTACTTAAGTCTTGGACAGCAGGGATCCATCGCAATCGATCACCTTTGGAAAAAACTCGACGCTGTAGGAGCTTAAGTAATTCACGAGGGTTTGATGTTGTTGGTTTTGTAGATACATCTACCCAACCATCAGCCTGCACCCATTTTTCAACAGTTCCATGAGCAACGGCTGTTACGACGAACGAATCCGTAGTTATTGAAATATCACTTTTCCCAAAAACGATTGGTGCCGGTCCAACATTTGACAAATAAATGTCGTGACTACGTTCAAGGGTGGGCCGCTGAACGCCACCCGCATCAAGTGCAAGTCGTGGTTCCAGCCGTTCAACAGAGAACTGACTTTGTTTTTTTCTCATTAATTTCATACACGAATTACGTTGCTGACATGCTAAGGACTGCTTCCTCCAGAATGAATAAAGAAGATCTCCAAAACTTTTCACGGTTACTGTCTTTCTATAACAACGCATTTTCACCATTAACGCACGAAGCAATCTATAAACCTTACCCTTTGTACATCTCCAAGGCGAGGATTCATGCAGGAAGAATTCATGCAATTTTGCTAACAAAAAGCAGGCCAAAGAATTACGACAGGCTCTCAATGTCCTGTGAATACATGATGCAAAAAGATCTCGCCTGGCTGCTCACACGAAAGAGATTCAGAAGAATGTTCTTTTTTCCTCTAAGAGCCATTTCTTCGCCTCGCACGCCACACCCTCACATCGTCATACCGTACAACACCACCTCCACGTGTCGGAAGGTTGATTTGATCTTTTGCGATATCAAAGCGAGCATTCTTTGCACGAAGAATGGGGCCACCCGATACCTGAGCCACCATTTCATCACCAACAATCTCAAGCATCATCCAGTACCAGGTGTTGGCCTTCACATTAAAACTGTCACTTACCAGGGTCTCGTCTTCGTCATCTTCAAGCGTGACGTTCCTGTCTTTGACTAATGCCTGCCCTTTCCGAGATGACACTGTGAAGCGACAGACATGGCCAGTTCCGGTTTTAAAAGAACCGTCATTAAATCCAAAATGGACACCAGACAGACCATCAACGAGCTGAAAGCGAAACAGCAACACACAGTCATCCACCGGAACCAATAGCCGACTGCTTGGTGTCTTCCCACTGTGGCTGGCATTCCCTGCAGCGATCCGCTTTGCCTGAAATGCTTTTGTTGACGGCCGACCTTCGAGCGACCCATCAACGACAGACCACTGTGTGCCGTGTAAAGGAGCCCACTGCTCTGGAACATTTCCATCAGAAAAATCTGCTTCGAAGAGCAGTTGTGCGAGTTCCGCCACCTGAGGAACCACATCTGGCACGGCTGCGGCTGTTTTGTCCTCACCAACGCAGACAGACCTGCCGCCAACTGACAGAAGTAGAACCCCAGCCACAACAGAAGGCACAAACAGGACCCGCAGTCTTCTTTGTTTCATGAACATCTCCACACAACATGTTATTTGGCAGATAGCGGATGTACCACCATATTACGAACCTCAGTTCCCCAGTCCATTCGAACTGCGTCGCCAAGTGAACCATCTGGGTGAATTGGAAAGACTGCGAGTGTTTTATCGCGTGACTCACTGACAAGAAGATGTGAGTCACTGGGTGAAACACGTAAACACCAGGGAATATCCCCAACTCGCTTTCTCGATACAAGGCTAAGGCGACCATCCTCTACAACCCTAAACATAAAAACACTGTCTTCATCGCCGACAAAGTCTCGCAATGCAAGAAACAGAAATTTCCCATCTCCTGTCACAGCAACATCGGACGCATGCATGTCACGCACACCGGCCGTATAGGGCGATCGGCGGGGAATCGTTGTGGCATGCTGAAGAGCCGCAAGCTGACCGTCTTCTTCAATGCGATACGCGCTGACCCCAAGTTGTTGCTCATTACTGAAATACACATATGGCCGGTCTGGATGGTAAGCGATATGCCGCGGTCCAAACATGTGTGGGGGCTTTGCATCAAAAGGTTCAAGCGGCAGGACATTGCCCGTTTGTCCATCGAATGAGTACTGGAAAATTGCATTAAATTCTTTGACACATGGCACGTACAGAAATCTGTTGTCAGAGGTTGTCAGTACACTGTGGGCATACTTCTCCGCCACCTGTTGATGACTCACCCGCTCACCAACCACACCATCAGGCTTCACCTGATACACATCAAAATGCCCGTCGTGATAAGACGACGTCAGAAAATATCCACCAGTGCGATCAAAACTTGTATAGCCAGTTGAGTCTTGCAGGTCTGACACCCCAACAATTGAAAGTGTGCCGTCATCACCAATCCTAAGAGTCACAGCACGAGGACTTTCTGTCCCCTGCCCCGGAAGCGTCGCAATAAAAACTGACTGCGTAGGATGCTTAGCAATGCCGTGAGGCTTTCCTGGCATGGCTACGACGCCCTCCTGCGTAACCTGAATCTGATTACGGTTTGGTCGCACCGCTATATGTAGCAGTTGCTCACCTGCACCGTCGACTGCGTACACGTCAAACGGATGAACACC
>Ga0233431_1003721_pt1 | contig 17643 bp, 18 predicted proteins | sample SI_118_April2016_FD_179867 | JGI IMG/M metagenome (GOLD analysis project Ga0233431, IMG submission 179867) | Seawater microbial communities from Saanich Inlet, British Columbia, Canada - SI_118_April2016_200_MG | ecosystem: Environmental > Aquatic > Marine > Inlet | place: Canada: British... | reverse complement strand
CGTTTTCGGGTCACCACCACGAAGGTGACGGCCGTCAAAGGCAGAAGCCAGAGGAAATGAAGGATCCAGGGATGAGACAGGTTCATGGAATGACCCTCAATATCCAGGTTTTAAGCAGCAACTCCAGCAGGAAAATCAGGATGGCGGGGACCAGGAACCAGGGGTAGAGCTCCCTGAAATGAAAAAACTCCTTCACCTTCACATCGGTCTTTTCCACCCGGTCGATGATGTCGTAAATCTCCTGAAGTTCCTGGCTGTTGGCCGCACGGAAGTACTTGCCCCCGCCGGTTTCCGCCACCTTTTTTAAAGTGGCCTCATCCAGGTCCACCTGTTGTGGCACCAACTGCGTTCCGAAAAGGGTTTTCATACGGAAGGGCGCTGGACCTTCACCCCCCACACCGATGGTATAGAGTTTGATACCGAACTCCCGCACGGCCTGAGCCGCCGCCTGGGGACTGATTTCCCCCGCATTGTTCCGGCCATCCGTCAAAAGAATCAAAATCTTGGACTTGGCTTTCAGGTCCTTCAACCGTTTGCCCCCGATGGCAATGGCACTCCCGATGGCCGTACGGTCCCCGGCCATGCCGATGGTCATACGGTCCACCAGGTCCAGCAAAAGCCCTTTGTCGATGGTTAACGGCGACTGGGTAAACGCCTCTTCCCCGAAAACCACCAGGCCGATGCGATCCGTCTCCCTTTTTTTGATAAAATCCGCCACCACCTTTTTGACCGCTTCAAGGCGCGTCACCGAATCCCCTTCCACCTTGAAATCCAGGGCCTGCATGGAACCGGATGTGTCCAGGCACAACATGATATCCACGCCGGGAGAACGAACATCCCGGGACACATTGTACCACTGGGGCCTTGCTGCCACCAGAATCAGCAGTAACAGACAACAGGCCCGAAGGATTGTGGGGATACGGGCCACCAGGGTGCTGCTGCCGGTGCCAGCCAGGGCTGCCATACGGGACGTCATGGAATAGGTGATCCCTTCAGGCTTTTTGAAAAGGGCGAAGGCCAGCCATCCCAGTGCCAGAGGGGCCAGCAGAAACATGACGGGATAGGCAAACCGGAACATCATGATGACGTCCCCTTCCGAACGGTATCACGCCCGTGGGGGGTCATATGTTTGCCTCCCCGGCGTTTGGCCGCGGCTTCGGTCATCAACGGTTCGCGAGTGCTCTTGATATAGGCAACTGCCGATTCCATATCGTCACCTTTGCCGGCGGGGGTGGCGGTTGAATCGGCAAATTTCACCATATCCGCCCGGCGAAGCAAGACCAGTAACACCTGATCTTCTTCCTTTCTAGCAACCCGGGCAATCTCCTCAAGGGTGTATTCGGCTGCGGGAAATCCGCGGATGGCTTCCAGATAACGCCGCAGAATCTCGGAAAAGCCGAAATAGAAATCTTTGATTCGGCCTTTTTCAAACAATTTCCGAGCATCCAGATCTTTCAGGGCCCGCATGGCGAGCTTGTCCGGGGGGGTCTCCTCGAAAACCGCTCTCCCCTTACCGCGTCTTTTTCGAATCCACCACTCGCATACCACCGCCAGAAGCAGAAGTGCAATCCCCCCCAGGATCCAGAAACGGTATTTCACCCAGGGGGATTCAGTGGGCATAATGCCATAGATGGGTCTCAAAAGGGCTTCTTCGGGTTTGTCCCCCAGGTTGGAAAGGACCGTAAGAGTGACCGGAACCGCTTCTAGCAGCGCCTTTTCTCCTTCGGCGTTCACATAAGAAAGGGAAATGGGCCCCACCATTCCCGAATCCAGACGGCCTACCATTAGCTTGATACGACATTCTCCTTGAATGGATATGGCGGATTTTTTCTGTTTGCCGCCCTTTTTTCCCGCGCCGTCAAGGGCAATATTCCGATCCAGGACCTGGAAGCCTTCGAGGCCACTGACCTCGGTTTCGGGGGCAAGACGTGCGCCTTCGGGGAGTTGAAACCGTAACTTCAGGGTAATGACACCCCCCACGCTGGTCTGATTGGGAACCAGCGTTGCCGTCATTTCAGATTCGGTTTTATCCTCCCCCCAAACCCCTGAAACAGGAAAGATCCATACAACCAGGCAAAGCAGTATCGCGATCCTTAACATAACCGGCGCTTCCTGCTCTCAAAAAGCCGGGTCAACGGTTCCACCACGGGACCGTCCGTTGTCAATTCAACCTGGTCTATTCCGGCTTTCTTGAAGGTTTCACTCAGATAGGCCTGTTGCCGGTCCCAGTAGGCCCGCCAGCGTCTTTGAAGTTTTCGGCTACCACTGTTCACCAGAGCGGTCTTTCCGGTCTCGGGATCCCTGAGGGTAATAAAACCCACATTGGGGAGTGTTTCTTCCGCGGGGTCGGAAATGCGGATCACCGTGAGATCGTGCTTCCGGAACGTTAACCGCAGGGCCTTTTCAAACCCCGTGTCCATACAGTCGCTAATGAGAAACACGATGGTATGCCGTTTGGCCACACGATTTAAAAATGTCAGAACCCCATCCAGGTCCGTACTCAGATCCTCGGGTTCATAGGCGAAGACCTCCTTGATGAGGCGCCACACGTGGGATGTCCCTTTTTTGGGAGGGATGTACTTTTCCACTTTGGAACTGAAGAGGATAGCGCCCACCTTGTCGTTGGTACGAATGGCCAGAAACGCCAGCATGCCGGCCACCTCCGCCAACAGTTCCCGTTTGAATTTATTTCGGGTGCCGAACAGATGGCTGCCGGAAAGATCCAATAGGAGCATAACGGTCAACTCCCGTTCTTCGTGAAAAACCTTCACATAGGGGTGGCCGAAACGGGCCGAAACATTCCAGTCGATGGTGCGAATGTCATCGCCGATCTGGTATTCCCGCACCTCGGCAAACTCCATGCCCCGGCCTTTAAAAGCGCTTTCGTACTGGCCGGCAAACATATCATTGGCCATGCGCTTGGTGGTAAAATGAAATTTCTGGATTTTCTTAAGCAATGCCTCCGGGAGCATCTCAGGGCACCTCGATCCGTTCCAGAAGCACCTCAATGAGATCATCGGTGGTTTTTTCCTCCGCCTCCGCCTCATAGCTCAAAATAACCCGGTGGCGCAGAATATCGGGCACCATGGTTTTCACGTCCTGGGGCGTTACATAACCCCGTCCGCTCACAAAGGCATGGGCACGGGCCGCGAGCCCCAGCCAGATGGATGCCCTGGGGGACGCACCGTACTGGATCATGGGAGCCAGCTCCAGCCCGAAGGCTTCGGGCTCACGGGTGGCGCGCACCAGCCGCACCACATAATCCATAATCCGATCCTCCATGTGGATGGCCCGCATGGTGTCACCGGCCCGTCTGATTTGAGCGCAGTCGATAACACCGGTCATCTGGGCTTCTATACCGTCATACACACGGGTCATGATCTCCCGTTCTTCTTCAGCCGATGGGTAATCCACTTTGACCTTCATCATGAACCGATCGATCTGGGCCTCGGGCAGGGGGTAGGTTCCTTCCTGCTCGATGGGGTTCTGGGTGGCCAGCACCAGAAAGGGCCTATCCAGGGTAAACGTGGTCTCACCGATGGTAATCTGGAGTTCCTGCATGGCTTCTAAAAGGGCGCTCTGCACCTTGGCCGGCGCCCGGTTAATTTCGTCGGCCAGGATGATGTTGTTGAAAATGGGGCCTTTTTTAATTTCAAAGGTGGCAGTGTCCGGGCGGTAGAACTGGGTCCCCAAAATATCCGCTGGCAAAAGGTCAGGGGTGAACTGGATGCGTTGAAAAGTGGTTTGGATGGTGGTGGCCAGGGCCTTCACCGCCGTGGTTTTGGCCAAACCCGGAAGACCTTCCAAGAGCAGGTGTCCCTCGCACAAAAGGCCGATGATCATCCGTTCTATGAGATATCGCTGCCCCACGATCACCTTTTCCATATTGGCCATGATCTGCCGGATCACCACGCTTTCCTGTTCCACCCGTTCGGTGATTTCCTGAATATCCATTAAGTCGATTCCTCCCTATTGATTACTGACAACACCCATCATTTTTTTTGTTCGGACAAAACCCCAATATCCGTCTCATTCCAGGATTTATCAGGGTCGAATTTTGTTATTGCCGCTGCCAGGGATGGGGTATCCTGCCCCAGATCCTTTTCAAAAAGCACACCCTGCTGGTTCACCATAAAGGTCATGATTCCGGAGACGCCATATTTGGCAGGATAGGCCAACATTGCATGACCGAGAATCATTTTCCCGTGGGTCTGGTAATCATAGGCGCCACCGTAGGCATGGTCTCCCTGGCCAAGTAGAATTCCATAGTAATATCCATGATATGGCGATGGATTTCCATCTTTTCGGGTATAACCCTGGCGAACCGCTTCAGCCACCAGGGGTCCCATGGGACTCATGGCTTCCCCCTCCTTTGCAGGCCAGTATAGACCATTTTTTTTGCCCGGGTCGCTTCGAAACCTGGAAGCAAATGCACGGATACCGTCTCCGTCAAGATCCTTCTCGGCATACTCGTTCTGAGTATCCACATAGGTAATCATGACGTTGATAACATTCAATTCATTTTGTCCGATGCGTCGGTCCAGGATTTCCTGCTTTCCCGCCGATACATCAAAATACCACCGGTTCTTCTCTTTCACCAGGGGGATGGGGAACGGCCATTTTTCATTTCCCAAGATGAGAACCATTTCTCCCGGACCCTTCGCCTCAAGACTATGGCGTTCGTTAAAGAGTGTGAGAACCCTTGCCCGGTCCGAGCGGTCAGCAACATCGTCACCCGAATAAATGAGGTCTTTCGCATCCGGGCCTAAAATAGAGATTAATGTCTGGGCATCCCCCTTTTTGACCCTTTTTATCAGCGCCTCAACCGCTTTTTGGGGAGAATCAAACGTTTCTCCCCCATCTTTTGTCTCTTCCGCCCCAACCCGACCCGAAAGACCGACAACCATCAGCATGAGAAGGCCCACATTCAACAAACACTTCAAAATTCTAAGTCCATTATTTTCACAAAAAACCATTGTTCTTCCCTCCGCACGATTGGTTCTGAGAAAAAATCATCAAGAAAAGTTTCGTGCCTTCGACAATCTATCGCCGACCACGACCGCCGCCGCTGCGGCCTCCTCGATGGGAACCACCGCCTCCGGACCGCTGCCGGCTGGATTGTCCGCGCTGGCTGGACATGCGCGCATCCTTGCCCTGGCGAGACCCGCTGAAAGCGGTGCCGCTCTGTTTTCGATTGGAGCCACTCCCGGCGGTACGATTCACCTTTTGGTTCTTCCCTTTGCCTGCGGAGCCGCCCTTTCCCCGGTCAATGTTGGTTCGACCGCTGCCCTGTCCGCTTCGGTTCCCTTTGCCTGCCGTGTTTGTACGGCCCTTTCCATCAAATGAACCACCGTACCCGCGATCCCTTGCTTTTGCGCGGGAGGCCTGCCGGGTGGTTTGTCCATACTTTTTGTTGAGATTTTGATTGCGGTAGGAAGCCCCTTTCCGGTGTTGGGGATTGTGTTTCCAGGTTCCGCCGCCGGGTCTGCCACCACCGGGTCTGGCATTCCGGTTGAAATTGGCCGTGCGGTTGATGTTGACATTGACGCTGCGGTTTCGCCAGTTGCATCGGCTCCAGCTTGAAATCCCGATGCCCACGGCAATCCCCACACCGAAGGTCAGCAAACCCCTTCCGGGTGGATAGTACCAGGCATAAGGGGGATAAGCCGGATAGGGCCATGGTCCGTAAACAACGGTGGGGTTGTATGTGGGCACGTAAATGACCTGGGGATCGGGAGCCTCGATCACGATCACTTTGTCTTCAACCACCACGGTCTGCTCCTTGGTGGTCTCAAGGTTTCCCGCAGCATGGGCCTTGGCGCGAAGTTCCTGGATCGTGTCCATGACTTCTTCCTGCTGCCCCAGAAAGGCATCCCCCAACTGGGTGGTCTGGTCCAGCTTTTCACTCATGGACCCTAGAACATCCGGGAAATGGCATAAAGACTTTACGCTCACATCCCAGGATTTTTCTTTCAGGGCCGCGTCCAGGGCATCCCCCTTTAAATCCGCATGGGCCTTCATAAACCGTTCGCCCTCAACCACCTCCAGGGGATAGGTGGAGGCCATCAGTATCTGAGACAGCAGTGAGTCCGGATACAGCGCAATGGGTGCCACCAACTGGGACAGCTGCTCCTTGGTGAAGCTGCTTTTTGGATCTCCCCCATCAGCTTGAGCCATGAGATGGGGTGGCGCCGCCAGCAGCAGGGCCAGCACACCCACCAGCAATTTTCGCAGATAGAAATGGTTTGTTTTCATTTCCCCTCTCCTATGGGTTATTTCCCATCCATGAAATTTTCAGGGATCATGACTGCAATAAGTTCTCCCTTTGCCACGATTTTATCCCCGGCCAAAAGGGTTTCGGTAACGGTCACCTTGCGGCCTTTGATTTCTTTAATTTTTCCGCGCACCTCCAAAACACCATCAATGGGCGTGGGGGCAAGGAAATCCACCTTAAGTGATGCCGTTACAAACCGCAGGACCGGTTCGGTCCCCATTTCCCGCCCTTCTTCACGGTATTTCGCGGCGGATGCCGAAGCGGTTCCATGGCAATCCAACAGCGATGCCACCAAACCCCCGTATCCAAACCCGGGAAACCCGCCCGTGTAATAGGGCCTTGGCTGGTAACGGCAAACGGTCTCGTCCCCCTCCCAGTAACTTTTGAGTTGCAGTCCATCTTTATTGAGTCTACCACAGCCGTAGCAATGGGCAAAATCATCCGGATAGTAATCTTGAAAGGCTTTGTCTGCCATTATGAATTCCCTCGTATTTAAAGTTTTTAATAACATTACACAAATTCGCACTTCACGGTTGAATTTCAATAACATTGCCGGGTCTATTTTTCAAATTATTTTTAGGATGAGTAATTTTTGGAAAATTGAGGCTTCAGAATATTGCATTTGTCTGTCTATTGTAGGAAAATAGGTCCTGCCACCAGGGGAAAGGGAATCCATGCCATCAAAATCATCAGAAAAGTTCTGCGGTCAGATTGTCACAGAAGCACAATTGAAAGACATTATAGAGATTATCGAAACATTTCCCAAACTGACCCGCACTGAACTGGCCCATACGGTCTGCGAACTGTTTGACTGGAAAAGACCTACCGGAAAGCTGAAAGGCGTGGAATGCCGGCAGTTCCTTGAACGCCTGGACAAAAAAGAGTTGATTCATCTTCCTGCAGTCCAACAACGGCCTGCCAAAAAGAGTAAACCCAAAATATCACGAACCCGTGAGGCCGATTCGCAGGCAACGATTTCAACAAAACTGCGGGAGCTGTCCCCTCTGGTGCTGATCCGGGTTGAAACACAAGAACAGAGACAACTCTGGTACCAGTATATTGATCGGTATCATTACCTGGGATATCAGTTGCCCTTTGGCGCTCAGCTTCGATACTTCATTCAATCCGGTGCAACCGATACCCTTCTGGGGTGTTTTCAGTTTTCCTCTCCCGCATGGATGATGATGCCGAGGGACCAGTGGATTGGCTGGGACCATAAACAGCGTCAGGATAACCTTCAAAGAATTGTCAATAACAGCCGGTTTTTGATATTTCCCTGGGTTCAAGTCAAAAATCTTGCCAGCAAGGCCCTGGCCCTGGCCATCAAAACCGTCCCGGATGACTGGGAACAGAACTACGGCTACCGTCCGGTATTGATGGAAACCCTGGTGGATGAGAAGCGCTTTAAGGGCACCTGCTACAAAGCCGCCAACTGGCATTATGTGGGAAAAACCACCGGCCGCGGGCGCATGGACAAAAAGAACAAACGTCATGGCGCAGCCGTCAAGGACATTTACCTGTATCCCCTTACAAAAGGTTTTCGGGATGAGCTGGTCCGATAAATGACTTGACTCAGGTTTCAACCGTATTAATATTGATTCTGCCCGGGGCCAAATGCCAGAATGCCAATTCCATCCGGAGATGTCCATATGACCCGCTATCTCCCCCTGATACTCTTGGGGGTGCTCTTAAATGCCGCAGCCCAGCTTTGCCTGAAACAGGGCATGCGCCAGGTGGGCCATTTTGCATTTTCCCTGAGCAACCTGGCTCCCATCGGGTTCAAGGTGGCCCTCAACCCCTTCGTGTTTACGGGGTTGGTATGTTACGTGGTCAGTGTGGTGGTGTGGTTGCTGGCCCTTTCCAGAGTGGAGGTCAGTTACGCCTATCCTCTCCTGAGTGTGGGTTACATCGTCACCGCTTTTGCGGGACAGCATTTTTTCGGCGAAGCCCTGGGTCCCACACGTTGGGCCGGAATAGTCGTCATCTGCGTAGGCGTTTACCTCATTACCCGGAGTGCCGGATGAGAAAAAATTTCCTCCCCTTTTCGCGACCGTCCATCACAGAAGAAGATATTTCCGCCGTGGGGGAAGTGCTTCGCTCGGGATGGATTACGACCGGTCCCAACACGGCCGCTTTTGAACGTAGCTTCTGTGAATATGTGGGTTGCCCCCATGCGGTGGCCCTGGGGTCCGCCACCGCCGGCATGCACCTTCTCTTAAAAGCCCTTGACATCGGGCCGGGGGATGAAGTGATTACCCCGTCCATGACATGGGTATCCACGGTAAACCTCATTGTTCTGGCGGGCGCCACCCCGGTATTCGCCGACATTGACCGGGACACTTTGATGGTGACCCCCGAAACGGTGGGCCCCTGTTTTTCACCCAGAACCCGGGCGATTATCCCTGTGCATTATGCAGGTGCAGCGGCAGATATTTCAGAATTGCGGGAACAGGCACTACAACATAGCGTACCGCTGGTGGAAGACGCGGCCCACGCACTGAGCACTCACCATGACGGAATTCATGTGGGGGCAACGGGAACATCCATTTTTTCGTTCCATCCCATCAAAAATATCACCACCGGGGAAGGTGGGATGTTCTGCACCGATGATCCGGAAATGGCGGAACGGATCAGTCGACTGAAGTTTCATGGCCTCGGCGTGGACGCTTACGACCGAGAGACCCAGGGCCGCTCCCCCCAGGCCCAGGTGCTGGAACCGGGATACAAATACAACATGACCGACATGTCGTCGGTGCTGGGGTTGAGGCAGCTTCATCGCGTTGATCGGTTCAATCGCAAAAGAAGCCAACTGGCCGCCAGATACCTTGAATGGCTGACGGATATGGATGAACTCCTGCCGCTCGCCATCCCCGAAGGCACGACACAGCATGCCTGGCACCTGTTTATCGTGCGCCTCGACACCGATCGGGCCGGAATGAGCCGGGATGAATTCATGGGGGGGCTGAAGGCCAGAAACATCGGGACCGGTCTGCATTTCCGCGCCGTTCATCTGCAGAAATACTACCGGGAATCCATGGGAATGGAAAAGGGCGCACTTCCCCATACAAAATGGAACTCCGACCGGATCTGTTCACTTCCCCTTTTCCCCGACATGAGCTTTGAAGACGTGGACTCCGTGGTGGAAGCCATCAAGGAGGTCCTCAATTAAGGGGTGCAGGGGGCAGTTGTCAGGGAGCAGTAACAGCATTATGGAAAGTCAAACAGTTGACATATCGATCGTTATTCCGGTTTATAATGAAGCGGACAACCTCGGCGAACTGATCGTTCGTTGTCTCAAAACCTGTAACCGTATGGACAAAGGTTTTGAAATCATCCTGGTGGATGACGGCAGTACCGACGGGTCCCGGGATATGATTGAAGCGGCTTCAACCCAATACCCCGGCGCCATTATCGGGATCCTGTTGAACCGGAATTACGGCCAGCACTCCGCCATCATGGCCGGGTTTGCACAGACAAAAGGGGACATCATCGTTACCCTGGATGCCGATCTTCAGAACCCGCCCGAAGAGATCATTAAACTGGTTCAAAAGGCTGAAGAGGGGTTTGATGTGGTGGGAAGCGTTCGGGTTCCCAGACGGGACACGTTCTTCAGACGGGCGGCATCACACATGGTCAACAAGGTGGTCCAGATGTCAACGGGCATTTATATGCACGATTACGGCTGCATGCTGCGGGCCTATCGCCGCCATATCGTGGAGGCCATGATGCAGTGTTGCGAACGGAGCACCTTTATTCCCGTTCTGGCCAACAGTTTCGCCAGACATACCGCTGAAGTGGATGTTCAACATGCGGAGCGGTCCGCCGGAGACTCCAAATACAGCATCTGGAAGCTCATCAACCTGCAGTTTGATCTTTTGACCGGCATGACCACCTTTCCCCTCCGGCTCCTGAATGTCATGGGCGGCATCATCTCCCTGTTCGGCGTGGGGTTCGGTCTCTTTCTGTTTATCATGAGATTGATTCACGGCGCCGAGTGGGCGGCATCGGGGGTATTCACTCTTTTTGCCATACTCTTTATTTTTATCGGCGCGCAATTTCTGGCAATGGGTCTCTTGGGGGAGTACATCGGGCGGATTTACAGTGATGTGCGGGCCCGTCCGCGTTATTTTGTCGAGCGGGTCGTGGGAAATGTGGGGGAAAGCCAAAGTAAGGACGGAAAACTGAAGACTGAAAATGTAGGGGCCGGCCCCTGTGCCTGCTCATAATAGAGGATCTATTTATGAAAACAATCGTTCTGGCCTACCACAATATCGGTTGTACAGCCATCAAGGCACTACTGAGAAACGGTTTTGACATTGCGGCCGTATTCACCCACAAAGATGATTCGAAAGAAAACATCTGGTTTGATTCCGTGGCCGAACTGGCCGCAAGCAGGAACATTCCGGTGTATGCACCTGAAGACATCAATCATCCCCTCTGGGTGCAGAAGATTCGGGACATGGCACCCGAGATCATATTCTCTTTCTATTATCGGAACCTGGTGCGGTCTCCCATCCTGGATATCCCGCCCCATGGATGTCTGAATCTCCATGGGAGTCTGCTGCCCCGCTATCGCGGACGGGTGCCCATCAACTGGGTGCTGGTGAATGGTGAAACCGAGACCGGGGTAACACTGCACCACATGACCCCCCGGCCGGATGACGGTGACATTGTATCTCAAGCCCCCATTGAAATCGCAGAAGATGATACGGCCGCTTCACTTCACCAAAAAGCTGCCACAGCAGCCGGTGAAATGCTGGATGAAATCCTTCCCGCATTGCGGGCCGGAAAGGGACCGAGGAACCCTCAGGATCATGGGGAAGCCTCCTACTACGGGGGGCGCACCCCGGCTGACGGGGAAATTGACTGGGCCGTGCCCGCCTCCGGCGTCAGGAACCTGGTTCGGGCCGTAACACGCCCTTTTCCGGGGGCTTTCAGCCACATGGGGGACCGAAAGTGCCTTTTCTGGACCGTCAGCGAGGTATCGGGGGAAAAGGATGCCAAGCCCGGTGCCGTGCTTTCGGTGGACCCCCTGGTGATCGCCTGTGAAACGGGGGGACTTCGTATTGAAGCGGGCCAGCAGGAAAATGATGTGTTCATGGGGGGAGCGCAACTGGCGGCTCACATGGGCCTGGTGGAAGGCATGCAGTTTGGCAAACGGGCCAGCGACCGAATTCAGGCGGCGCAGAAAAAGCGGGTGCTGATCCTGGGGGTGGACGGGTTCATCGGGAACGCTCTGAGCGAACGGTTGCTGGAGAGCGGGCGGTACGAAGTGCACGGCATGGACCTTCATTCAAAGTATGTTAAACGCCTCATGGGCACTCCCGGTTTTCATTTCGATGAAGGGGACATTTCCATCCATCGTGAGTGGATTGAATACCATATCCGAAAGTGCGACATCGTGATACCGCTGGTGGCCATTGCCACCCCCATCGAATATACCCGAAACCCCCTTCGCGTGTTTGAGCTGGATTTTGAAGAAAACCTGCGGGTGGTGCGGTACTGTGACAAGTACAACAAACGGATCATCTTTCCATCCACTTCGGAAGTCTACGGCATGTGCGAAGATATGGATTTTGACGAGGATGACTCCAAACTGGTTTTGGGGCCCATTCGCATGCAGCGATGGATCTATTCCTCCTGCAAGCAACTGCTGGACCGGGTGATCTGGGCCTACGGCCAACAGAAAGGGCTGAAATTCACCCTCTTCAGACCCTTTAACTGGATCGGCCCCCGGCTCGACAGTCTCATGAGCGCCCGCATCGGCAGTTCCAGGGCCATCACCCAGCTGATCCTGAATTTGGTGGAGGGGACCCCCATACAGCTGGTGGATTCCGGAAACCAGAAAAGATGCTTTACCGACGTCTCAGACGGCGTGGAATGCCTTTACCGGATTATCGAAAACAAGGGGGGCGTCTGTGACGGTCAGATTATTAACATCGGAAACCCCGACAACGAGTTCAGCATTCGCGCACTGGCGGAACTTCTGGTGTCCAAATTTAACGAACACCCCCTCAAAGAAAAGTTCCCCCCCTTTGCCGGTTTGCGCGATGTGGAGAGCCGCGCCTACTACGGCGAAGGATACCAGGACATGGAACACCGAAAGCCCAGCATACGAAACGCCAAGCGGTTGCTGGATTGGGAACCTTCCATCGCATTGGAAGCTTCGGTGGAAGAAACCCTCGATTATTTTCTGCGGGAAGCCATTCGTTCCGGGGATTTTGATACTTGATCCTTGAAACTCGAAATTTCTAATGATGGAAATCGGCCTGCGTGTTGACGTGGACACTTTGAGGGGCACCCGATATGGGGTCCCGGCACTGGGCGCCCTTCTGGCGAAATACGACATTCGGGCCTCGTTCTTTTTTTCTGTGGGACCGGACAATATGGGTCGCCACCTCTGGCGGCTGCTGCGTCCCCGTTTTCTGTGGAAGATGATGCGCACCCGCGCCGCCAGCCTCTATGGATGGGATATCCTGTTAAGGGGCACGGCGTGGCCCGGGCCGGTGATTGGCCAAAAACTCCCCCATTTGATAACCGCAAGCGCACATGCCGGCCATGAGGTGGGACTTCATGCCTGGGATCATCACGCCTGGCAATCAAAAATCGATACCATGACGGCCAAAGACATCTCACATGCCCTGCACCGGGGGGTTCATGCCCTGACCCGAATCCTGGGAAAACCACCCACCTGTTCCGCCGTTCCCGGTTGGAAATGCCGGGATCAGGTGCTGATTGAGAAGGGGAAATTTCCCTTTGCCTACAACAGCGACTGTCGGGGCCGGAGCATCTTCTATCCGGTGGTGGCGGGAAAAACCCTTTCCCAGCCACAGATCCCGGTAACACTTCCCACCTATGACGAGGCCGTGGGTCAAGGTGGGATCAACGAACACAATTTTAATGATTACATGCTGTCGCTTATGAGTGACACCCGACTGAATGTCTTGACCATCCATGCCGAGGTGGAAGGAATCGCCTGTCTGGAACTGTTTGACCGGTTCCTGAACTCCGTCCGCTCCATGGGTGCCCGCCTGGTGCCGCTGGGTCAATTGCTCAACGGCGCTTCAGAAATCGAAACAGCCGTCATTGAACCCCGGGAAATTCCGGGCCGTGAGGGCTGGGTGGCCTGCCAGGCTGGTGACGGATCGGGATCAGGCGACCGGACAGCCCCCTGAATGGCTTGAAGTCGTTCAAAATCGAAACTGAAACTGCGCGCCATAAATGGCGTACCTGCCGTTATCCACCCGGTTGTCCCACTTATCCCGGTTGTCATCCCCGTCATCGTACCACATGAATTCGGGAACCAGGTTGAGCCCTTTGGCCACCTGTATTGGGATACTGACCCCCCAGAACCAGGATTTGTACCGCATGGGGTTCCTGTTCCCTTCGCTTTTCATCTGCCCATATACGATATGCGGGGTCACAATTCCCACCCGGTAAGACCCGTCCACCCACCAGCCGTAGGTGGTTGTATCGTCCAGCTTGCCTTCATAGATGGTAGCAGCAGAGTTTCTCGCAGCTGGGCTGACGCCCATTCCGCCGCCGGTATTGCTCCAGTTCTGCCCCCAGTTGCCCTCGGCACTGATCTGAAAGGCTCCGAATGCCGCCAGAACACCCAAACTTCCGATGTGGGTATCGATGTGATTGTCAATCCCATCCATATGTTCGGTAAGGAAATCAACCGTGCGCCGCTGATAGAGAAAACTGGGATAAATGCTGACCGGACCGGCATAAATAGGAAGCCCCACATCGATCCGGGGCAGTTTGGTATTGGTCTGATATAGATTCGGATCGGGATAGGGGGCGTAATTACCCAGTGCGGCGGTGTTCGGGTCCACCAGGGCCACGGCAAGGCGTATGGTATTGGTAAAATGGTAGGTCCCCCTGATCTGGGCAAAACGTCCCGAATAGAGTTCACCGTAGCCCTCTCCGATAATGTTGAGGCTTCCGGATCGGGTACCCACCATCTGGTAAGGCAACAGGGGAGAAATGGGCGTTGTGGTCTTACCGGCAAGGAACTGAAAGTTGTCTGTGAGGTCCCACCAGCCGTAGGCGTGCCTGAGCGTCACCCCATTGCTGTTGCATTTGTCGGTGATTTTTCCGGTGGTTTTATCAAAGGTTTCGCTTGTGCCACCACTGATCTGTCCAACACCCAATTGCACGAACATGCCCACATTATCTTCGTTGGTCCATTTCACATTGAACCGGGTGATATTGGGCACCTGTATGGCCGTGTTGGAAAATGGATTGTTACCGAGGTTTTTGTATTGCGCGTTTTCTTTGTTTCTATCCAGATAGTAGAAATCCACATAAACCCGGCCTCCGATGGTGACCTTGGCCGGCACAGGTCCGGGGAATACCATCAACAAAGACAACAGTGCGAAAAGCGCGAATAACCGTTTCAACATCTTCTTCTCCATCCAAAAAAATCGCAGTATCACGCCGGAGCGGCATCAAGTCATAATGGGTTGACATTTTGTATCAAATACGCATCTAATCAGCAACTCTAATTCTTGATGATCCATCACTCGGAAAGGATTTGTGTTTCCCCTGGACTCTCCCCTCAGGAATCCGATCGACATAGAGGATCCGGAACACCGGAGAGCCTGTTTGAGGCGTCATGTTGTTGACAGGGTCTACGGGGGTTGTTAGGATGCCGACTTCAGGTTTAGAGTACCTTACACCTTATATTTTTTTGTGCCGGAGCAAACCGAAATGCCCGTTTATGAATACCGGGCCCTTGACCGGGCCGGCAAGAACCAAGACGGGATTATTGATGCCGACAGCCCCATCGCGGCAAGGCAGAAACTAAGGGAGACGGGATTCTTTCCGGTCAGCGTCAAGACATCCGTTTCCTCGGCCAAAGGGTCCGATTCAACCAAAACGGTTCGCTTGCCCTTTTTTAACCGGATCAAACTGGGTGAGCTGTCTGTTGCCACGCGTCAACTGGCCATTCTCCTGGGTGCCGGCATTACCCTGGTGGCGTCACTTGAAGCCATGCTCATGCAGGTGACAAACCCGGCATTCAAGCGTGTACTGGCACAGATCAAGGAGTCGGTCAATGAGGGCAACAGCCTGGCACACGCCCTTTCCAATCACCCGAGGGTCTTCTCCAACGTCTACATCAACATGGTCCGGGCCGGAGAGGCCTCGGGCTCTCTCGAACTGGTGCTGCACCGACTGGCCGATTTGAGCGAACAGGAGCAGGCATTGAAGGGCCGGCTCAAAGCGGCCATGGCATATCCGGTCCTCATGAGCGTTGTGGGCGTGGTGGTGGTTTTTTTCCTGGTGGCCTTTGTGGTGCCCAATGTCACCCGGATTTTCAATGAGATGCACCAGGCCCTTCCGCTGCCCACCGTTTTGCTCATTGGGATCAGCGGTTTTCTCATGAAGTTCTGGTGGCTGGTGTTTGCCATGGTACTGGCCCTCATGGTTTTGTTCTGGCGGCTCAAGAATACCCAAAAGGGCCGGTATGCATGGGATCGGCTCAAGCTGGCCATACCCCTTCTGGGGGCCTTTAACATCAAGACCGCAGTGGCGCGGTTTGCACGAACCCTGGGAAGCCTGCTCCAAAATGGCGTACCGCTTTTGACCGCCCTGAATATTGTCAAAAATGTGGTGGGAAATACACTTTTTGCGGAAGTGATCGACTCGGCAATGGATGCGGTTGAAAAGGGAAACGCCCTTGCCAACGCCATTACAGGCAACCGTTGTTTTCCACCCATCGCGGTGCAGATGATTTCCGCCGGCGAGCAGAGCGGCCATTTAGAAGAGATGCTGGATAAGATTGCGGACATGTATGAACGGGAGGTGGAATCACAGGTCTTGACCATGACTTCCATGCTGGAACCCGTGATGATCCTCTTCATGGGCGTTACCGTAGGTTTTATTGTTGTCTCCATGCTGCTGCCGATCTTTGATTTAAACCAGATGATCCGATAGAAAGAAGTACCACAGGAAAGGAACATAACATGTGCAGGAAGCGTTTGAATGCTCAAGGTTTCACACTCATTGAACTGATGGTGGTGATTGTTATTCTGGGAATTCTGGCCGGGCTGATTATTCCGCGCATAATGGGCAGGCCCGAGGAGGCCAGAAGGATGAAAGCCCGGGTTCAGATGGAAAGTATGGAGACCGCGCTCAGGCTCTACAAACTGGACAATGGGGTTTATCCGTCCACGGAACAGGGGCTGCAGGCACTGATCGAAGCCCCCACCGTGGGGGAACTCCCCAGGGCCTGGCGAAAAGGCGGGTATCTTGAAAAGGGTCAAATGCCCAAGGATCCGTGGGGGCACGAATACGTCTACCTCAGCCCCGGACTCCATGGGGACTTTGACCTGGTGAGCTACGGGTCCGACGGCCAACCCGGAGGAGAGGAGCAGAATCAGGACGTGAACAGTTGGGACCAGGAATAGAACCTTGATCAGAAGGTGCCACAAAACCCTGATCCGGAACCATAAAGGCTTTACATTAATGGAACTGGTGGTGGTGGTGGGTCTCATCGTCATGATGATCGGGTTGACCATGCCGCGGATTCGAAGCGCCCTGTCGAGCGATGGACTGAAGCACACCGCGCTTCGCATGGTGGGGCTGGCCAATAACCTGAGAGACGAAGCCTTGCGGGAGCAAAGGACCTACGGCCTTCATCTGGATATGGCGCGGCAGCAATATTGGGTCGGGTTCGCCACCATGACGGAAGAAGAGCAGGTCCTTGCGCGGGAAAACGCCAGGAAACTCCCCCATAATGTTCAAATCCTGGACGTTTGGTTCAAGGAAGGGGGCCAGGTGAAAGAGGGCGAGACCGTCATCTGGTTTTTCAAAAAGGGGTATGTTCAACCTTCCGCCATTCACCTGGGAGCCGATGACGGTCGGCGTTTCACCATTGTACTGAGTCCTTTCGGTGGCAAGGTTAAATTGCTGGAAAAATATGTGGACTTGGAAAATAAGGAATAACCCCAGGGGGTTTACGCTTCTGGAGGTCATGATCGCCGTTGCGGTACTGACCATCGCTTTGGCGGCTATCCTGGGCCTGCAATCCAGGAGCCTGACCCTGGCATCGGAAAGTCGTTTCCAGACCACGGCGGCCCTGCTGGCCCAGGGGAAAATGGCCGAAGTGGCGGTGGCCGGGATAGGGGATCTCACCTCTGACTCAGGAGATTTCGGAGACGTGTTTTCAGGGTATGCCTGGCGGTTGTCCGTGCAGAATACCGATCTGCCCGGCCTTGAAAAGATGAAAGGACGTCTCAAACGGATTGACCTGGAAGTCACCTGCGGTGAAGGTGAGATTTTCCAGTATGATCTCAGGCTGTACCGGTTTTTTCCACCTGAAACAAAGAAATGAAAGTTGTGGATTTCATTATTGGACACCT
>Ga0233431_1003717_pt1 | contig 17655 bp, 20 predicted proteins | sample SI_118_April2016_FD_179867 | JGI IMG/M metagenome (GOLD analysis project Ga0233431, IMG submission 179867) | Seawater microbial communities from Saanich Inlet, British Columbia, Canada - SI_118_April2016_200_MG | ecosystem: Environmental > Aquatic > Marine > Inlet | place: Canada: British... | reverse complement strand
TTAAGCTTGCCATGAAAGTTCTTTCAGACTTCATATTCCAAAACCTCACATGCTCTTCCTCAAACCGCTTCTTCGTGCTGTGTACTCTCTTCAACATCCTGCTCATTCCGTTTACCAAAGCACGGGGCATTGTAAAATTCTCTGGCAATTCGGGATCCGCAAAAACAGCAGCGGCCGCACTCGTGACGATTGTGGTCTTTGGCGAGGATTCCGTCACAACCGGGTCCACCGCTTCCGATTTTACAGAGGCGACCCGAAGCCTTATTACCATCGCGGACAATCTGGAAAACAGCGATATCTCAGGAGACAAAAAAATGTTTCTTCTGACCGCGGCTACAGGAATCACTCGTCAGAAAAGAAAGGGCGGAACGGATTCGGAGAACGTCTATGAACGTTCCCAAACCCAGGTGATTGTAACAGCCGTTGAACCTTTTGTTGAAAACGAGCTCATACAGCGAACCAATGATATTGAATTCAGCAAGAAGTATCGAAATACAAACTATCTTGAGGCAAAGGCCGTGGAATCAAAAATCATCCCCAACCGAAATTTGATCTTCAGCGCCTTCTTCAAAATTCTGACCTTTAACGTCCTTCCCGGATTCAAGGAAAAAAGGGCAAAGACACTCAAGATGTTGAGGGACGATTACCCGGCCCATTCAAAGGAACGGCTGAATGAGCTCTATTCCTGCCTGTTCATTTTGTGCGGAGAGCTTCTCAAGTACATCCCTCACCCCGAACATGACAACTCCCGCATGACGAATGATCAGAAGGCCAGGGCCGTTTTGAACGACTGGATCCGCTACCAGGACGCCCGCTCAAAAGCAATCAGCGAAGGAACCAACCCGATTCTTTATAGCCTGGAGGTATTGCTGAGAGAATTCCAAAAAAATGAAACCGCTTTTGAAGGCATCTACAATATTGAGGCCGATGCGTCGAAAAATGAGGCGGGAGAATATGTCGAGGTCCGATTCATTTGTACAACCGGGGGGCTGTTTTCCGCATTTGAAATATTATCCAAGAATCGCGGCGTTTCGCGTTATTACAAAAGCCCGAGCCAGCTCGGAGCACGTATCAAGGATTCGATTGAAGTCCTTGAAGAAAACAACTGGCTGTTCTTTCATCGCAAAACCGCAACTCAAGGGGTGAGACGACATTGGTTTGTAAAGATGTTCGATATGGACGGTCTAATTCGCCCTAAGTAAATGGACAATAGTCATCTAAGAAAAGGTCAAAAGCATTTTTACACTACAAAAAACCGCCAAAAGAACACCCTGAGAGAGTCAAAAACGCCAGTGCAAAAGCCAAAAACGCCAGTTTTAGAAAAATGAAAACTCAAAATTTCAATACATTGATTTTATTAATCATTTTCAAAGTGCCGGAAGTCTACATTTTTGTAGTGCCGTAAGTATTTGATTTTATTGGCCTCAATTTTCTCCATAAAAATATATTGAGGCGTATTTTCTGGGAGGTTTGACACCCTAAAATTTTAATATACTGATTTAATTGAAAAAATAATTAAAAAAGGGGGTGTCAAGGTGGGTGTCAAGGTGGGTGTCAAGGTGGGTGTCAATGGGGTGCTAATCCTCGAATGAGGGTGCCAATCTGTTTAGGGTAGGCACCACTAGAGTGTCAAGGATGCAACACGTTGAAAAGAATAAAGATTCACGTCAAATTTAACGAAATGGGTGCAAAGGTAAAAAACAGGATAGACGCCATGGTTATTCTGTAAATTCAAATGTTTAGTTGGGAAGGGTGTCAAACCTACCCCTTCCTGAGAAACGTCAACCAATAAAAAACACGGCCTTTTTGGCGACCATGAAAACCTATGGACAATTTCAATAAAATGCTGGACGGCCCGGACTACTTCTTCTGTGAAAAAACGAAATGCAAGCTCAGAATCGCCGTTTGCATTCAGCGCCAGGATGCCAACCGGAAGTCAAATCCTTTTGAAGCGACATCGTTCACGGTATGCGAGGCTTGCCCCCCAAGGAATGGAAAACATGAACTTACTTGAACCCACTGGCCTTAAAATTGCGGCGAGTGACGAAGACAATCCCCAAAGGATGAAAAACAAGAATCTGAAACCGAAAGGAGGCCTGAAATTGATAGAGGAAACGAAAGCGGACCAAACAACGGCAAAAGCTGCGGACACAGAAACCGAAAATACCGTGGAAACCCGGTTTAGCAAGCTGTGTGAGTGCGGAAACCCCACCATATCGCCGGGCTCTCCTCTTTGCCCTTCCTGCATGGCCAAAAGGTCTAATGAAAACAGGAAAAAAGGGAATTCGAAAAGGGCCAAAAAGAAGAAGAGCCCGGGAATGGATGCAGATAAAGGCGATCATAAGGTTTCACCCACGGCCGTCATTGTCGAATTTGGAGACCATCAGGACATTCTTGAGCAGATCACAAGGGATGCCCGGGAGCAGATCCGGACAGTTGCCGGCCAGATCATCTGGACGCTCAAGAATGCCGCATCATCAAGAATAGAAAGGAGCAGTCATGAAAAGACTTTATGAACCGATTACAGCGGATCAAATCAAAAAGATCCATGCCACAGCGAAGGAATATGGAATTTCCTACGAAAGAGTGTATTCCATGATTGAAAAGCTCATTTCAATCCCATCCATGTCGTCCCTTTCGCAACAGGAAGCCGTCCACATCATCGAAAAGCTTCTGGGTGATGAAAAATGGCGAAGGCCGCCGAGAGCCCGCACGGAGAAAGACATCCCCGGCGCCGGCGCAAATCGGCCGACTATGGATCAGATCCATGCCATCCGGAACACTGTTAAGGCGCTCGGTTGGGACCGGGATCATTTTAAAGCCTGGCTGAAAAAATACCGGCATGTAGCCTCCCTCCGGGAACACGATCGGGACCAGGCCCGCGGAACCTACGTGGCATTGAAAGCCATCCAGAAGAGAGCTCTGAAAAAGGCTGCAACCACGGAAGAGGAAAATGGCCATGTCATTCATTGAGACAGCGAAGGGTGAAAAGCTTTTCGATCGATACCTCTCCAAATTTGCCGGAAAAAGCACCTTGAAGGTCTACCGTTCGGAGATACGCCAGTTCTTTGACTTTTTCCATAACGATATCTCCCAGCTCTCCAAGCACGTGTTCCTCCAGTACCGGGAGCACCTGGCTCAAAACGTGGGCGCCAAAACCATCAAACGAAAATTCTCCATCCTGAACCAGTTTTTCAAGTTCCTGGAAAAAAACCTGAAAGGCTTCAGGTCTCCGGTGGGAAAGAACTATGGAGACATGAAGTTCTTTCAGACCCGGGACTATGCCAAATCCGAGGCCTTTGAGGATCAGCTCGAAAAATGGAAAGAAATGCTGAACTGCGACAGCACCCGGAAAACATACCTTGGCCAGGTACGTCTTTTCTTTAACTGGGTCGGAAAGGAACCCAAGGACCTCCTGCAGGATGATTTTATCAGGTACCGGGATTATCTGAAAAACGAGAAACAACTCAAAGACGCCACGATCTGGAACAAGTTCATTGCCCTAAACGGCTTTCTCAAGTTCATGAGCATCCGGAGCCGGAAATTCAAAAACTCTCTGAACTTCGGGGCCCTGGCACTCATCCCCGCCAAAAAGGATAAGGGATATTACGGCGTTCTAACCAAGAAAGAGGCCAATAAAATATTGCGGCAACCGGACCGGCGAACCCTGATCGGGAAAAGGGACCATGCCATTCTGAGGCTGATGTTGACCTATGGCCTGAGAGCCGGGGAAATCTGCAAACTTGCCTACAAGGACCTTGACCAGGAGCGTGTGAAAGGCCAACAAAGGATTTGGATCAGGGACCGGAAAGGGAGGATCGGAAGAAGAGCCGACACGGATATCATTTTGAATGGAAAGGCCCTCAATGCCTTTGACGACTGGATGGAAAATTGCGGGATCCGGTTTGAAGCGGACTCCCCTATCTTCGCGGGTTTCATCTGGAGCATTAACTCTGACGGCCTGGTCGTCAATTACCGGCGTGTTAGAGCCAAGAAACACTTGACCGTGAAGACCATTGAAAACGTGGTGTTCAAGTATGTGGAAAAGGCCAGCATCGAAAACCGGGACAGGGTCATAAGCCCTCATGCCCTGAGACACACGGCCCTTACACTTTTGGCCAGTGCCGGCATTACCCTTGTGGATCTCAAATGGCTGGCCGGCCACCAGGACGTGAGCACCACCATGATTTACCTCCACAGCGTCCAGAGCTTTGACGACCACGTGGGCATGCACAACCCGTTAAACCAATAAAATCGGAGTGTTTCATGAAGGTGAACCCCAAAAGTTTTAACTTTGGGCTAATAAGTTTTTACCTTTTCGAAAAGCCGCTTATAGACCGCGTTTACAAGGATTTTATCACGGATTTTGCAAAATAGTATATTATACGATCCAGGTGAACGCGAAAAACGCTTTAACCTACTGTATTCATTGATATATTACGGATTATCCGGTTAAAACAAGTTCCTTGAATTTTTGTCCAAAACTTCGCCCTAAGCGATGTGACGACAAACATATAGCATGTTAAAACAAGCACTTACAAGACGTCGCAAATCATGAAAAGTAAAAACTTTGCAAAGTTTTTACATGCAACGTCTATACATGCGCTCTGGTGCATGCGAAAAAATTTCAGGCAAGCCTCTGGTTCTCGGGTCTTTTCCTGTAGGGGGGGGGTAAATTCTAACCAATTGATATTACTATAGCTTAAATAGACAAAATTCATACTTTCTTCCGGTTTTTTGCGGGATTTAACGGGTTTTTTCGGGAAACTGCGGTTTTAATTTATTTTTCATAAGGAGCAACATGATGGCAAAAAGATCGTTTTTGAAACGAACTCAGGTCCAAGGAAAAAAATATGATTTGCCAGCGGAGGAGGTTGAAATAGAAAAACTTATCCGGAAAGGGTTGACCCTGGCTGAAAAAATATCGAACTTTAACAGCCGGCTTGAACAAATCAAAAGCCAGCTCACGGCCCTGGCCAGGGCCCGGCGAGACGGCAACACCACCACCAAGCTCATTGGTATTACCGGATCCGCTTCGATCACCTTCAGGGAGACGTACATTTGCGATGATCGTGTTCCAGAAATCAAACAGGAGTTGGGTTCTCTGTTTGGCCGTTTTTTCCAGAAAAAGGAAGGATGGAAGACCACCAAGGACCTTAAGGAATTCCTCGAAGGGGAAAATGCTCTTGGGTTAGAGGATCCGGAAAGAATAAAGACATTGATCGGCTCCCATGTGAAAAAGAAGGAAACGAAGCCGAATGTCAGGCTTGTGCCGTCTGAATCTTGATGCAGTATCCAGGATGCAAGCAAATGGAGGGGAAAATGAAAGAGGCCACTAGGATCACCGAAATCCCTATCCGGAGGACAAGGGCATCCTTTTTGAGTATAGAACTCCTTAAAATTAAGGAGACCTTTTTTGTCCTGCCTACCGGGATCCGAGCCACCCCTCCTTGAATCTTCATCCATCTTGGATGAAGATTCAGATTTACATGGTGTTTTTTGATCGATAGGCATGGGTGCCTGCACATTACAAAGAAGACAAAGCGAACCGCCCCAATTTTGAGGCGGCTAAAGACTATTCAACGGGCTCAATTTTCAGCCCGTTGAATGCTTACTCAGTGTAAAAGATAGGCCGAAAATTATGCCGATCTCCTTTGGTTTATGTCTATAAAAACGAACGTCAAAATAGTTTTATATTGGTTACGAATACGCTTGACTTTCATGGCCCTATATTGTAAAAAACAATTAAAAAACGGGTTAAAATAGACGCGGAGGGTTTACCGATGAAAACAACAGCCTATTTGAGAGTCAGCACCAACAAACAAGAGCTTGAGAATCAGAAGCTTGAAATCCTGGAATACGCCCAAAAAGAAGGCCTAAAGATCGATACCTTTATGGAACTCCAAATCTCTTCCAGGAAGACAACCAAGGCCAGGCAAATTGACAGCCTGCTCGAAGCCCTCCAGGAGGAAGACACCCTAATCGTTTCGGAGTTGTCACGTCTCGGAAGAAGCGTGGGGCAAATCATCCAGATTGTTGACACACTCATAAAAAAGAAAATCAAATTCATCGCCGTAAAACAGGGGATGATTATCAACGGAAAATCAGACATCCAAACGAAAGTCATGGTCACCATGTTTGGCCTTTTTGCCGAGATTGAGCGAGATCTGATAAGTGAGCGAACCAAAGCCGGCCTGGCTGCAGCCCGGGCAAAGGGAAAGCTGCTCGGAAGGCCCAAAGGGACCTTGGGAAAATCCAAGTTGGATGGAAAAGAAGAAGAGATTAAGGACTTCCTGGCAAAAGGCGTGAACAAGACGGCAATCGCCAAAATCCTGGAAATCTCCAGGACCGCGCTCCATTCCTTTATTGTATCCAGGAAACTGGCATGATAGGCAAGGGTAAAAGACTCAGGATAGACAAGGCCAGTCGAACGGCGGGGACCCTGCCCGCCTTCCTGAGTTCTACTCACAGGGAGAAAGCAGAGGGACTTTATGGGAGTAAAAGTGCGAGAAAAGCCAAAAGGTTCAGGTGAATGGTGGATTTTCATCAATCACCGCGGCAAAAGGATGTCAAAAAAGGCTGGCAAGATTGAAAAAAGGGCCAGGGATGCCGCCAAACAGATTGAGGCAAACTTACTATTGGGAGATCTTGGAGTGCTGAAAGGAAAGGAGCAGGTTCCAACATTCGGCGAATATTCGGAAAAGTATCTGGCATTTATTAAGATGAACAGACGGCATTCCACATATGAGCGCTACTATCAAGCCTTGAGAGACCACATCAAGCCTGATTTCGGAAAGAAACCCCTCGATGAAATCAACAGGGGCGATGTGCGGGACTTTATCCTGAAAAAGTCGGAGAAATTCAAACCCCTAATTTTTAGGGATATCATGAGCGGCGTTTTCAATTACGCCATTGACGATGAAGTGATCAACGTCAACCCCGTGTCAGGAATCACCAAAAGGCTGAAGATGAAAAGAGACAAATCCGAAGATGTGGATCCATTGAATGAAACGGATATGGATCTTTTCCTGAACACATGCCAGGAACATTTCAGAACCTACTATCCGTTCTTTTTCATGGCTGCCCGCACTGGAATGCGCCTGGGGGAACTTCTGGCAGTGAGATGGGGAGACCTGGACTTTTCCCATAAGATGAACATCGATGGCGCCATTCAGGAAAGACCGTTCATATGGGTGAAACGATCTTATCGAAGAGCACAGTTTACCAAACCAAAAAACGGTAAGACCCGGAAGGTGGATATGTCAACTGAATTAAAAACCGTTCTACAGGAACATAAGACCCGGGAAAAGAAGCTGACCCTTAAAAATGGCTTAGGAAAATTGCCCGAACTGGTATTTCATCGGAACGGCAAAGTGATTGAGCAGAATTATATAAGAAGAGTATTTAAACGGGTCCTGGTCAAAGCCGAACTGAGAGAAATCAAGCTGCATGGCCTACGCCATTCGTTTGCTTCTCAACTCCTGAGCACCGGGGAAAGCCCGGTTTACGTCAAAGAAATGCTGGGGCATTCTTCCATTCAGATCACCGTCGATATTTATGGAAAATGGATACCAACTGAAAGAAGCGCCGGCGTGAACAAGCTGGATAAACAATTCAAAGCCCGCAACAATCCGCACCCTATGCGCACCTCAAAAAATAGAAAAGCCGTAACCTGATAAGATTACGGCTAATTCTAATTAATGGTGCCGAAGGCGAGACTCGAACTCGCACAGGCGTACGCCCACTAGACCCTGAATGTATAATTTAGCCACTATTCGATAAAACCAGATAATACCGCACAAAGCCATTAATCCCATTCATTCAATATCTTATCTAACTTTTACACCCACAGACAACAAGGAACAATGAAGGCATAATACAGGGGTTGTTTTTCCTGATTGTTACCTTTTTGTTAACAGGCCACAGAACCAGGGACGAATGTCCCAGACTATTTTGAAGGACAATTCATGGTATTGCATTTTTTTCTTGACATCACTGGAAATGCCCCTATAATGGACTGGACTGGTACAGTATTAAATATGGAGGCGCAAGTGAGTCACCCCACAGACAACAGGGACGGATACTACACGACGTTTGATATTTGTCGCATATTCGATATGAAGCGCGGCAGGATAAAGAACTGGATCGAGCAGGAATTCATCAAACCCATGCATCAAGTTACAGACAAGCGGGGAAAGGTCTCTTATTTCACAAAAGAACAGTTGTACTCAATTTATTTATTCCGGTCACTTGTGGATGCTGGCATTAAACGCGATTACGCAGGGACGTGGGTAAAGGCGTTTGAAAACCTGAAAAAGAAGGCAAAACATGACGTCAATTTTGTTGTCGTGGATATCTCAGGTACAAATTACAGCTCAGCGATTCAGCGCATTACCGTCGCTGACAATGTTGTTATTGAACCAACGGACAAGGCTACGAGCAGTCTGGTTGTAAACTTAAAGCGGGTAGTTGAAAAGGTAGACTCCTATTTAAAGTAGGGTCAATTTTTTTTGTCTATATAATGGACTGGCCTAGTCCAGTTGCAACAACAATAAGGAGGTGAATTACAATGAGACGCAACCAATTACTAAAAGCCAAAATCATAGAGAAATTTGGAACCGCGTCGGATTTTGCGCAAACTCTCAAAATTCATGAAAGCCGTATTTCTCAGATAGTTTGTGGCAGGCGGCAGCTAGACGTCGAAGCTCAAAAAACATGGGCTTCGCTCCTGGATGCCGATCGGGAAAAACTCTTTAACCATAGGAGATAAAAAATGTCTGAAAAACTCTTAACAGTCAAACAGCTGGCAGAGCGGATGCAAGTCCGAGAGGGTTGGGTGTATCGACAGATCCGACTCGGCACCATACCAGTGTTGCGGTCGGGCAAATATCGACGGTTTCAGTGGGAAAAAGTACTGGAGTGGATGGAAAAGTAAAAGCCGCTGAGCGTAGAGGCAGAAGCGACTTTAGATGAAACGAAACGTATGGAGGCATTATGATGCCTGAAAATGAAACTGTCAACAATGAAATACTGGAGGCGGCTCTGGATTACGCAGAGCACGGCATTTCAGTAATTCCAATTTTACCCGGTGAAAAAAAAGATCCACCTATTAAATGGAAGGAATTTCAGAGCAGAATTGCATCCCCTGATGAAATCAAGAGGTGGTGGAAGAAATGGCCTAAAGCGAATGTTGCAATCGTTACGGGGGGAATATCAGGTATTGATTGTATTGATGGTGACGGACCTTTTGCCCTGGATAACCTGGAGGGTCAATCAGGGGTCAAATTGCCTGAAACCGTTTCGCAGTCCACCGGGCGTAAGAGTGGTGGTAAGCACCTAATTTACCAATACCATGGGGATCGAACCCTAAAAAACTGGAAAGGGTTTGCTGACAATGGGAACGGGTCAAAATGTGACCTAAGAACCAATGGTGGGTATTTTGTTGCAGCCCCCTCCGTTCACGAGTCCGGGAAAAAATAAGAGTGGGACATTGATCCGCTGATTCAAGATCCCGAACCTTTTCCTGATGGTATTAAAAAATTCATTTACGACTGGAGATATAATCAAAAGGGAACCGATGGTGGACGTGAACGGGTGGACCCTGAGAAGTGGTTCAAGGAAGGGATACCGGAAGGGCGCAAACACGAGGACCTATATCGTTATGCTTGTTCCTGTATTACCCGCCATATGGCCTATGATGAAACCCTGGTATGCACCATTGAACTTGCCCGCCGATGTAACCCCCTGCCCAAAGATGGACCGGAGAAAGCCGCAAAGGATCGGGTTGACCAGGCGTGGACGAAATATGGCCCTGAAGCGGCTCTTGATAACCTGGATGAGATACCGGCAGACATAGCGCATGATGAGCTTCAAGAGCTAAACAAAAAACACGCTGTCATCATGATCGGCGGCAAGTGCGTGGTTATCAACCAGACCATTGATCCGGTTTTTAACCGGCCGGACATTTCCTTCTCCTCAAAGGGTGATTTTCTGAATATGTACGCGAACCGGAAAATAAAGAATCCGGACGCACCAACCAAGCAAGTCCCTATTGGGAAACTATGGTGGGAGTCACCGGACCGAAAACAATATGAAGGATTGATATTCGAGCCTCAAAAGAATTTTGACGGCTATTACAATTTATGGCGTGGATTCTCGGTTGTCCCGAAGGAGGGCAACTGGACCTTGATGGAACGGCTCATACGTGAGGCCATTTCGAGCGGTAACGAAGCCCGATACAAATACATTCTCGCATGGATGGCGCGTATCGTTCAAGACCCTGGAGGACAACGCCCGGGGGTTGCATTTGTTATGAGAGGCCGTCAGGGGGTCGGCAAAGGGAAATTTGCGACTGAGTTTGGAACTCTGATTGGAGACCATTTCTTGCAAGTGGCGCAAGCTGGACAGGTGACGGGTCGGTTTAATACCCACCTGAAAGACTGCGTTGTCCTCTTTGTGGATGAGGGATTTTGGGCAGGCGATAAACAAGCCGAAGGTGTCATCAAGAATCTGGTCACAGAACCCACCATCACCGTTGAACCAAAAGGCAAGGACCTGTTCAAAGTCAAAAACAACGTAAACATCGTCATCGCGTCTAACAGTGATTGGGTTGTTCCGGCTGGACTGGAAGAGCGGCGATTTTTCACCGTTGATGTTGATGACTGCTTTAAAGGTGACTACGACTTTTTCAAGAAACTAACCGCTGAGATGGACAATGGCGGACGAGCGGCGATGCTCTACGATCTTCAGGAAATGGATATTTCAGGCGTTAACCTGCGTGATTTTGAGCGGACGGATGCTTTGCTTGACCAGATTTTAGAATCCATGTCCCCTGTTCAAAAGTGGTGGTTCTATCAGTTGCGCCGTGGTTCGATCCGGATAAACCGCTATGACGACGAATTTGGACCCCAGAGGGATGAATGGCCAACGACGGTATCGAACGAACAGCTTTATGAAAATTTCGAGATTTTTTCTACGAAACTCAAGAGCTACCTGCCTGTTCCTGAAGTTTTTGGACGTCAGTTGAACAAGCTCATAGAACCAGTTTCAGTTATAAGGCCCAGGTCACCGGATGGTGGACCGAGAAAACGATTAAGAGTGATCCCAGAATTAGAAAAATGCCGCAATGTTTTTGAGGAAAAGCTCAACATGGAGGTGGATTGGAATGACGAAAAGTATGAAATACCGCCGTTTTAAGGTTTTGGTCCTAGTAAAAAGCGACCTGGTCCTAGATAGCAAAACCGAAAAACCTAATGATTTCAATGGGTGGTCCTAGTGGACATAGCAGACCGGGTTTTTTTTGAACAAATTGCTAGAAAAAAAAATATGGGAAACCCACAAGGCAAGAAAGAGTTCTTTTTTATATTAATATTAAAAATAACTAGGACCACTAGGACCACTATGGAAAATACATGAAATCATTAGGGTTTTTAAAAAGTTTATCTGGGACCGAACCGGGACCATACCGAGACCACCCTCTCGAACGGCAAACGGAGAAAACCATGGATATAACGATCTCTAACAAAGCATTTTTGGAAAACGTACCTCGCACCCTCGCGGCCGAAATTAAAATCCGGCTCACGGTTGAAAATCCCGTCTACCGGGACAATGAGAAAATGGGCAGGTGGCAAGGCGACACACCCCAATATCTATATCACTATGACGTCCCGACGCCGGGTGAACTTATCACCCCCCGCGGTTTTACCCGGCAGCTGGCATGCCTGGCCAAACAGCATGACGTCCCTTTCAAATGGGAAGACGAAACCAGGGAACTACCCGAGGTGGATTTTGAGTTTCAAGGCGAATTACGCGACTACCAGCAAACGGCCGTCAACAAAATATGTGATAGGCGCTTCACCACACTGGAAGCACCCACCGGCAGCGGCAAGACCATAATCGCCATGGCGACCATTACAGAACGTAAGCAACCGGCACTTGTTATTTGCCATACCCGCGAATTACAGGCTCAGTGGATACAGCGAATACATACTTTCCTCGATATCCCTGTTGAAGACATCGGGATCATCGGCGGTGGAAAAAGGAAGATCGGCGAAAAGATAACCGTCGGCATGGTGCAATCTCTTTACAAAATCGCGGCCGAGGTATCGCAGCATGTCGGTTTTCTGATCGTTGACGAATGTCATCGCACACCATCCCGAACATTTACGGAAGCCATATCAGCGTTTGATTCAAAATTTCAGCTCGGATTATCAGCAACGGCATTTCGTCGTGACAATCTCACAGAATTAATTTCATGGTACATTGGCGAAACGGCCCACAAAATCGACCAGAGGGAACTTACCAAGTCCGGCGCCATTCTGCCTTTTCGTGTCAAGTTCATTCGCACGCAATTTGAGACCTGCCTGGACGCATCCGAGCAATATTCCCGGGTACTCTCGGACCTCACCAAAGATCCAGATCGAAACCGTCTTGTTGCCTCGGAGGCGGCAGGACAGGCGAACAATGGTGGAGGGATACCTTTGGTCCTATCTGATCGGAAAGCGCACTGTCAGGCAATTTCAGACACCCTGGAACGTGTCCATGGCATAACGCCTTTGATCCTCACCGGCGACCTATCGAAGAAGGCCCGGGAATCAGTGGTTGAAAAGCTGAATAACGGCGACTGCAAGGCTCTTGTTGCCACGGCGCAATTAGTGGGTGAAGGCTTCGACCTGCCCGCTTTGGGCTCTGTCATACTGGCAAGCCCTATGAAATTCAAAGGCAGGGTGATTCAGAGTATCGGCCGTGGACTCCGACCGTCACCGGGACAGAAGATGGCAACCATTGTCGATATCGTGGACTCTAACATTCCTGTTTTGGAAGCGTCGGCAAAAAGCAGAATGAAGACATATCGTGAAATGGGAGGTACCTGTCAATGAAAATACACTGCGACCATTGCCAAACACCGCTCAGCGATTGGCAACCAATGGGAAGCTACCAGTCAGAGCGCAGCTGCGAGGCTTATGGATATTTGATTGACGTCCTCGCCCAACAGCAGCACCGCCCATTGCAGAAAAGGCATGACGAAACAGCTCCCCGGCATTCCGGATATGAAGGCGCTTGTCAAAGAATTCATTGCAATCCAATTTGATCTTGGCGTTATCGACCGGGTGAGACCTGGCGTTTATAAATGTGTTTGAGAGAGGATTTTTTACAATGGAGCTAAATCGCGAAACCTTTAAACAGAACCGCAGTCTCGAATTTTTCAGCGAAAAGGAACTCAGCATGCAGATCGGTCATGACCGTAAGCTATGGCGGCAGGCCATCCTTAAAGAGTTGATTGACAACAGCTTGGACGCATGCGAGACGGCCGGTATTCTGCCCGAGATCCGGATTTCCGCTGATGACGTATGCCTCACCATCACCGACAACGGCCCCGGTATCCCTGAAAAGACCATTGAGCAATCCATGGATTATCTGATCCGCGTCAGTGATAAAAACTTCTATGTGGCACCATCCCGCGGACAGCTCGGAAATGCACTCAAGTGCCTCTACGCCGTACCATTCGTAATGAACGGCACCATCGGTAGGGTTGATATTGAGACCGGCGGCAAGGTCCACCATATTGAAGTGTCAGTTGATCAAATTGCTCAAGAACCCATTCTAAAACGTACGGTTGGTACGTCTTTGGTAAAAAACGGCACTTTGGTGAAAATCTATCTCGAAAATATAACCGGCTACATAGAGGGCGTGGATTATGGATATTCTTACCAAACGGGGATTCAGGGTCTATTGTTAGCATACTCGGCCGTCAACCCTCATGCGTCTTTTTTTTACCGTGGCGACTTCGAGGTTGACCTGCCCCGGACCACCACCGAATGCAGCAAATGGACTCCCAGCAACCCGACATCATCACACTGGTACAACATCGACCGCTTGTCTTCCCTGATCGGCGCATATCTCGCCAACGAACGGGGAAACGGACACCAACGCACTGTCAGGGACTTTGTGGCAGAATTTAAGTGGCTTTCCAGCACACAGAAACGCAAGGCTGTAACCAACCAAGCCGGGTTAACAGGGTCACACCTTAAAGACCTGATCACAAACGGCGCTTTGGACCATGGGCGGATTTCTGCGCTCCTGGACGCTATGCAGGAAAACTCAAAACCCGTCAAGCCGAAGGGTCTCGGCATGATCGGCGAGGATCATATCAGAGAATGGATGCACGAAAATTTCATGACCGCCAATTCTTTCAAGTACAAGCGCATCGAGGGAGACCCCGGCGGACTACCCTTTGTTCTGGAGGTAGCATTCGGCGTTATGGGCGGAGAAATGCAGGACTCAAACGCCATGAAAACGAGTGCCCTAAACTGGACCCCGACCCTGATCACGCCATGGGAAAACCATCACCTCTCTGGAACCCATTGTGAAAGTTACGACCCCATTCATCTATTCATCCACCTAGCATGTCCCCGGCTGAATTTTACCGACCGAGGAAAAACCCGGTTGAAATTTCATCCAGAAATCGAAGACGCCATGGCGGCGGCCATCAAGCATGTAACAAAAGAATGGACTGCTATCAAAAAGAAGGAATACCGGCAAGATCGGAAGCTCAATAGAGAGCGTGATGAAATGCGGAAGAAACAGAAACGCAAAAAGATGACCATCAAAGAAGCGTCTTTTCAGGTGATGGAAGAGGCGTATCTCAAAGCGAGCGATAACGGCACCCTTCCTGCAAATGCTCGCCAGATCATGTATGCAGCACGACCAGGGGTCATCCAGCTGGCCGGTAAATGCTGGAAAAACAGTTCTACTTTCACACAAATATATTTGAATGATTTTTTAACTTTGAATCCTGAACTGAAAAAATCGTGGGACATCGTTTATGACGCGAGAGGAAAACTGATCGAACCCCATACAGGCCGAAAGGTGGAAATCGGCACCATCGAAGTCAGGGAATATGTGTCCCATTGGATTTTTGGGGATGTCACCTCAGACGTTGATTACCGTATCAAGGCGGATATTCACACGCACGGCCCAGGGAACCGATACCACCACGCTCTCTTTGTGGAAAAGGAAGGATTCAACCAGTTATTCAAGAGTGTGCATCTGGCCGAACGCTATGACATGGCCATCATGAGCACCAAAGGAATGAGCGTAACCGCAATGCGGACCCTTGTGGAACGTATGAGCGCGGATGACGTGACCGTGCTTGTACTACATGATTTTGACAAAGCCGGTTTTTCCATTGTGAATACTCTCAGGACTGACACAAAGCGCTATTCATTCGACGAAGAACCGAACGTTATTGATTTTGGTTTTCGCATTGATGACGTAAAGGATCTGGAAACCGAGGAAGTTTTTTATGACAGTGAAGTTGACCCCCGCGTTAACATGCGTGAATCCGGCGCTACCAAGGAAGAGGCTGAATTTCTACGGTCTGATGGACATCCAAAAGCATGGCGTGGCCATCGCGTGGAACTAAATGCCATGACATCAAAACAGCTGATCGACTGGCTAGAAATGAAACTTAAAGAGCATGGTGTGAAAAAGTTGGTGCCTAATGAGAACGTGCTCAAAAAAGCATACACCAGTGCGTATAAGGCGGCAAAAATCAGAGAGGAGGTTTCAAAAATTATCGACAAATTCGATGAAAAAATTGAAGTTCCCGAGGATCTGAAATCCCAAATTGAAAAGTCCATTAGTGGTACTGCCCAATCGTGGGACGGCGCCATCAAACGGCTCGCAGGCCGTGAAACGTAAACATCTAAAGGAGAAAAAAATGGAAAAACAAGTGAACTATAAAGAGTGGCATGAAGAGATATATCAGACTGAATTCCCCGGAAAAAGTAAGGCTCGGAATGAGTTTGAAAAGTCTGGAAAAATCCCTAAAAATTCGGAGGTATCAGAAATGAGTGATGAAACGTATCAGGAAATTTTGGCAGCATTGGCAGTGAGTGACAATTATATCCGCAAGGAAAATGAAAAGTTCTTTAACGAGCAGGAGAAGTCCCGACACGGTGAACATATCACGTTCCCGGGGAGTAGCCTCCATACGGAATCTAGCTTGAGCCTCCAAGCGAAAAGGAAGGTGAGTCCTCCCCTTGTGACAACTCCCAGCCCCACCATGACCACCAGGGCCCCCATGGTCAAAAAGACGTTTATGGGCGAAGTCAACAAACTGAAGGATGAGGGTTTAGAAACGGACGTTGCGATGATGAAGGTGGTACGTGATCATCCGGAATTGCACGAGCAATATCTGAAAGGGGAAAACTAATGGCAGAGACAGCAAGGAAGATTGAAGAGACACCGACGGCCGGCGACATAGCCGAACGCGTCGCAGGGCTTTTGAAGAAGAAAGCGGACCTTGAACCAAAGGCGGCGAAAATGTCAGAGAATGTTTTTGTGCTGGAGGAAAAACGTCTCAATGGTCAGAAAGTGCCCGATGCTACCTACCGAAAAGCTCGGCAGGAGATCGGCGATATTGAGTCACAGCTGGAGGCCATTGACCACATGGTGGCCAGTTTGATTGAGAAGGGGCAAGCTCGGTTAAGCTCTGAGCTCAATGCGTACCGCTTGGAGCTTGATCAAGACCGTCGTGCCCTTCTTGTGGAACAGAAGGATGCCGTTAAGGATGAGTTGATGCCAATTTTCGAAACCTGGCTGATCACCCGGCAACGCATTATCGGTTGTGAACAGATACCGGCGGACCGGGAATATCTCAATTCCTTACCGGGGATATCCTATGACCTAGATACCCGGCAACGCATGAACGGACACTTGGAAAAGTTGCGGAAGGACCTACCAGCCGGCACCCTGGCGGACAGACGCAAGGCAGTGGATGACGATATCAAGCGGATCAACTCGGGCAAGATGCCCGACTTCGCCCAACTCGTAGTTGAAGCCAGAAAGGAGTATGACAATGGACCAATCGAAAGTTGAAAGCATTTTCGAAACACTCGGCAAGGAATTTACCTTGAGTCCGGTGAAGCACAACTATAAAATTTTGGTGGATCTCAAGACACTTTCATTGTTGACAGAAATAAAGGCGCTCCTGATCGACCTCAACGGGAAGATCGAGAGCCCCTAAGAGAGTGGGGGAGGTTAGACGGGAATGCCGATTTCCGTCCCGAACAAATTGGCCAGCGGCCCCCCCGGCCCTGCCCGGGCTTTTAAACTGCTGGTCAAGCTCGGCGGGACTTATCGGTGCCCTTACCCCTCCATTGCGAGGGGAACCATTTTCTACAAAACAATATGAAGGAGTAATACCATGGAAAAGCTCAATATCACGGCACGACAGTTGAAAGAGTTGATAGATGAACTGGATACAGACGAAAAGCTGAACAGCGTTTACAGCGTCGTGGTTGAACATTTACGGAGAGATGCAGAGTACCCTGGTCATCGTATCGGACGGCCGTTATCAGTCCATGAGGGACGGAGTAAGTTGTTGTGAAGAGTGCGGATACAGGGAGCGCATGCCTATGTGTAAATACTGTAATGATTTCAGCATGTTACGCGGGTCCCTCTATAGGCATCTCTGATACGGTGCGATAGAGGCACAAGTCTCGCCCGCATTTGAGTTTTGAAAATCCAGTTTCTTACAACAGGTTCAACTATGAAAAAACCACCAAGCGAAGATTATGGCACTGTAGCCTCCCTCGCGGTGAAAAAGCAGTTCGAGAACCTCCTTCATAAAATAAAAGATGGGACGATTAG
>Ga0233431_1003716_pt1 | contig 17658 bp, 10 predicted proteins | sample SI_118_April2016_FD_179867 | JGI IMG/M metagenome (GOLD analysis project Ga0233431, IMG submission 179867) | Seawater microbial communities from Saanich Inlet, British Columbia, Canada - SI_118_April2016_200_MG | ecosystem: Environmental > Aquatic > Marine > Inlet | place: Canada: British... | reverse complement strand
TCCAACGCCAAGTTTCCCGTTATCCTCAACGGTGGCGGCGTGGTGATCGGTGGTGCCATCAAGGACTCTGCCGAACTGGCCGAGCGTCTGGATGCCCCGGTCTGCTGCAACTACCAGCACAACGACGCTTTCCCTGGCAGCCACCCCCTCTATGCAGGCGTTCTGGGATATAACGGTTCCAAAGCCGGTATGCAGCTGATTTCCAAGGCTGATGTTGTTTTGGCCCTGGGTACCCGTCTCAATCCTTTCGCGACCCTGCCCGGTTACGGCATGAATTACTGGCCCACTGATGCAGCTATCATTCAGGTTGACATCAATCCTGACCGCATTGGCTTGACCAAACCGGTTGCTGTTGGCATCGTCGGTGACGCCAAGAAAGTCGCCAACGGCATCCTGGCCAAACTGTCTGCTACGGCAGGTGACGCAAATCGTGCAGAGCGCAAGGCAACCATCGCCAAACTCAAAGCAGACTGGGCAACTGAACTGACCACTATGGATCACGAAGAAGACGATCCCGGTACAACCTGGAATGAACGCGCCCGCAAAGCTGATCCGGAAAAAATCACATCCCGCATGGCGTGGCGAGCGATTCTTGAAGCCCTGCCCAAGGATGCGATCATCTCCTCTGATATCGGAAACAGCTGTGCCCTGGGTGCTGCCTATCCAACCTTTGAAGAGGGTCGTAAATATCTGGCCCCGGGTATGTTCGGACCTTGTGGTTATGGCTTTCCTGCTATCTGTGGTGCAAAAATCGCCAAGCCTGACGTCCCGGTCGTTGGTTTCGCCGGTGACGGTGCCTTTGGTATCTCAATGAACGAAATGGCTGCTGTCGGTCGAGATGAATGGCCCGCCATTACCATGATCGTTTTCCGCAACTATCATTGGGGTGCAGAAAAACGGAACTCCACACTCTGGTACGACGATAACTTTGTTGGAACTGAGTTGAATCGCGATGTTTCATATGCTGCCGTCGCCAAAGCATGCGGCGTTGAAGGTGTGCAGGTCACCACCATGGCTGAAATGACTGAAAAACTGAACGCGGCTATCAAGGCTCAGATGGAAGAGGGCAAGACCACGTTTATCGAGGTTATGACCAACATGGAACTGGGCGAGCCGTTCCGACGCGATGCTATGAAAAAACCGGTTGCTGTAGCCGGAATTGACAAGGCCGATATGCGTCCTCAGGAAGGTGCCTGAGAAAGCGTTAATCTTCATCATGGCTGACGTATTGTACACGTAAGCTAATTTCCACTGCCGGGGCAGATCACAGATCGGCCCCGGCCTATGATCCAGGCAAAAACACGAGTAAAAGGTAATCCTTATGGAAAATACAACCAATTGGCTTGATTATGATGTAGAAGATATGGTGGCAGGTGATAAAGACGCCCTCTGGCATCATTTAAAGCCCCACAAAGTTTTTGAGTCCCAGGAACAGATGATCATTGTTGAAGGCAAAGGGCTGATGGTCAAAGACATCCGCGGCCGGGAATATCTGGATGCCACCTCCGGCGGTGTCTGGAGCGTCATGGTCGGATTTGGAAGGGATTCTATTGCAGAAGCGGTCTGCGAACAGCTTAAAAAAATGCCCTATTTTGCTGGTGTTTTTGGCAACATCCCTGCCATTAAATTTGCCAAGAAACTGCTGGAAAAGCTTCCCAACCACGACAAGGTGTATTTCTCAAACTCCGGTTCCGAAGCCAATGAAAAAGCCTTTAAGATTGTCCGCCAGGCATCTAACATTGATCCTGCAAGAAAAGGTAAGTATAAAGTCATGTATCGTGATCGTGATTACCACGGGACCACCATCGGTACCATGAGTGCGACCGGACAGGCCCAAAGGCGACAAGACTATGGTCCTTTTTTGGAAGGCTTTGTGGAATTCCCCCATTGTGCCTGCTATCGCTGCCCATATGAAAAGACCTATGGCAACTGTGACATTGAATGTGCCAGAAAAGTTGAGGATATCATTCTCAAAGAGGGGGCCGATACCATCGGTGGCTTGATCGTAGAGCCCATCACTGCTGGCGGTGGGGTTCTGCAGCCTGTGACTGAGTACTACCCCATCCTCCAGGAGATCTGTAGAAAATATGATATCTGGATGATCATGGACGAAGTTGTCTGCGGATTTGGTAGAACCGGAAAATTCTGGGGACATGAACACTACGACGTGGACCCGGAAATCATCACGATGGCCAAGGGCCTGGCCAGTTCTTATGGGGCCTTGTCTGCCACTGTGGTCAAACAAAAGGTTTATGACACATTCTTGAACGATCCTGCAGTTGCTGAGACAAGGCTGAATTACTTCAGGGATATCTCAACCTATGGGGGATGTACCGCTGCTCTGACTGCAGCCCTGGAAAGCACAAGGATCATTGAAGATGAGAATCTGGTGGAAAACAGCCTCAAACTGGGCGCCTATCTGCGTGAACAACTGGAAACCCTGAAAAAATATGATGTCGTGGGAGACATCAGAGGTCTGGGCCTATTTGCAGGCATCGAATTTGTTACGGACAGGACCACCAAAGAGCCCATTACAGAAGCCCAGATGGCACAACTCATGGGTGGCGTGATGGCGGAAAATGTCATTGTCGGGCGTACAAACACGAGTTTTCACGGGTTGAACAATATTATGAACTTTGCTCCCAGTTTGATTATAACTAAAGAACAGATAGATACCATTGTTGCTGCCGTGGCGACTGCCATTGAAAAAACATTCAGCTAAGGGATCGTTCAAAAATAACTTCACATAATCTATCTACAAAAGTCCTAAAATAACTGGACATTTTGCACATAGAATGTAAACTACTTTTTGAGCCGACCCTAAGCGTTTTTTCCAGGCACAAGACCACGGATGATACACCTATGCTAATTAGATTTCTGCACTGAATCTGAGCGTTACGGGAAAGGATGAAAATGACGATACCCTTTCCCTTTTCCGGCTTAGGGATCGTACAAAAATAACTTGGCACAATCTGTCCGCAAAAGCCTCATAAAGACTGGACATTTTGCAGACAGAATGCCAAGTATTTTTTGAGCCAACCCTTAGACAACGATTCAGCTTTTGGAGGCTGATTGGCAGCAAAAATTTAAGTTTTGAACCCTATTGACGAGGATTTCGACATTGGAAGGTCAACTCGATGTTTTACCCCTGAGAGAGCATGTTTATGCCTATCTGCGTAAGCAGATGAACCTCGGGGCATTAACGCCAGGATCAACCATTAATATAAAAGAGATTGCGGCTCATCTTGGCATCAGCAACACCCCTCTCAGAGATGCACTGATTCAGTTGGAGATTGAAGGCTTTGTCACCATTTTACCTAGAAGGGGGGTGCGGGTAAACATCCTAAAACTTCAGGATGTAAAAAACGCCTACGATGCCATTGGCATGGTTGAAGCGTCCATCGTACAGAATTGTTTTGAAAGAATTAAGCCATCTCACCACGCAAAGCTTGAGAAACTGAATCAGATCATGATTTCAGATATCGAAAAAAACGATTTTAAGCGCCTCTTCAAAACCAATATTGAGTTTCACGATGTCTACATTAACGTGTCAGGTAACGAACTCTTAAAGAAGTTTATGCTTCCAATCAAACACCGGCTCTATGATTTTCCCCGGCACAATTACGATAGTGAGTGGGAAATGAGAAATTGTATGGAGCATCAAACCTTTATTGACCATTTGAAAACAGGTAACTCCCAAAAAGCCGCGGAAATTTTGAAAGACGTTCACTGGTCTTTTGAGTTTCAAGAGCATTTTATAGAAAAGTTTTACCGTATAGCCAACTAACTGGGACGCATTCATATCCCCTGCACATATTTCCACCCTGCCCCCTTTTCCGAGATCACGAACCGACAGAGTCCATTGTTTTGACTATTTTTTTTATTTGGTTTAGGGTTGAGTGAACACTGACAATTTTTTAGACAGTCCCAATTTGAATTTCGCGGGCATCCATTTTTCACCGCTTACCTGGATAGTAACAAAACGATGAGGTATTGGCATTGAACGAACTCACAAAGGCCCAAAAAGGTCGCCTGGCGATCCGAATATTCAAGATTACAGCAGACGCTTTAGCCATGAGAGGGGCCTACAAACCTGCCGGTAAATCGGGGCAGACGCTGGAGAATGCATTAAGGGAGATTAGCCCCGAGATCTACGGTACCATGAACGATCTACGAAGTATTGAAATTGCAGGGTTGGAATACGTGCTGGACCGTCTGCCCAAAGGAATTGAAGAGTCAACCCGGGTTGTACTGACGGCCCTGGAAGATCTCGAAGATACCGCTTTCGAAAAAATTGAACCGCTCAAAAGGAGGCGTATCTCTTACCGCATGAGTGACAAAGAGATCTGCTTCGTTATCACCCGGGGACTCAGCGAAGTGTATGATGTGCTGACCCACTTGACCTTTCTCAGTATTGAAGCCCGCAAGATTCATGCACAGATGCGGGACAGCTCCGGGGAGCTTTCATCCATGTGGAAAGAGCTGCAGTTCAACCTCGAAAACAGGGATGAGCTGGATGCAAAACAGCTGGATCAGGCGATCTGGAATCTGAGTATCCTGCTCGGAAGAACCTATCACGAAACAAAGCACACTTTTGAATCGCTGGAAAAAAGCAAGACTGAAAAAGGGACCAATAACGGGCTGTTTCATATTATTTACCAGTTGGGGATGCAGGTGGAAGAGAGTTTAAAATCAAAGGATAACGAGCAGCTCATCTACTTCACCCCCTCTTTCAGGGATATGATAGCGCACCAGAAGGTCAGCCGGGATTGGGCCAGAACGGTGAAGGAACGCCTGCAGGAACTGGGATTGCAGCAACGCCCGCTGCACATCATCAGCGCCAATATGCACAGTGTTAAAAATCTGCTCTACGCATATGCCGCATTCGGAAAAAACAAGACCGCTAAAGGCAAAACAGATATCTACGAGTTTATCAAGGACCATCGCACAGATGAGAAAAAGCTCACGGATCTTGCCCGAAAACATGGCATGGTTGATCAAATCGATGATTCTGGTGCCAATATTGATTTCCAGATTTTCGACACTGAAAAACTCAAGCAGCTGGTTTTGCATCCCGATGTGAAGATTAATCAAAAACTGATCTCCAGTGAGAAGCCGGTGATTCTGGTCATGGATTACGCGTTCGGAACCCAGGCCTTCGAAGTGTTGGATGAACTTTTAGCACCTTTGGAGTCTGAGGTCGGAAAATCGGTGAATAATGTTATTTCAATCTCGATTATGGGCAAAGCAGGAATTCTTCCCGGACAGCAAGGGGATATAATGCTGGCCACCGCCCATGTCATGGAAGGTAGTTCAGACAACTACCTGGTGAACAACGAATTGCGCAGTGCTGATTTCGATGGTTCCATTGATGTGTACGAGGGGCCCATTGTCACTGTTCTGGGAACTTCCCTTCAAAACCGCGATGTCCTGGAAAAATTTCAACAGACCAGCTGGCGGGCGATCGGATTGGAAATGGAAGGCGGACATTACCATCGGGCCATTAACGCAGCAATCATCAAAGGGCACATCTCCAGGAAGGTCAAAACCCGCTATGCCTATTATGCGTCGGATAATCCGTTGAAGAGTGGTCAGACACTCGCATCCGGAGGCATGGGTGATGATGGCATCCGTCCAACCTATATGATCACCAAGGTGATCATGGAAAAAATCCTGGACGTCAAATAGTGGATCAAGTGATAACCTGTGAAATCGGCAAGATAAACTTAATTCTTGATCCACCATCAGGATTGTTTTCCGCCCAGATTTTTCCGCGATGAGCTTTGATAATCTCTTTGCAAATTGCCAACCCTAATCCCGTCCCCCCCGCGCCAGTTTTGGTTTTACTGCTTTGAACAAATTTCTCGAAAATGGTTTCCAACTCACTCTCCGGAATCCCGACCCCCTGATCCGTGACTCCGACCAAAATTGCAGGCGTCGGTTTGACGTCCGGTTGATTCTGTTCCTGGGGTAATTCGCTTTGCTCCATCGAAAGAACAATTTTCTCATCTGTGGGTGAGAATGCAATGGCATTGAATAACAAATTACGCAGAACCTGACAGATCTTCTGCAAATCGCAAACAAGGGCTGTTGACATCACGCTCTCCTCAATGTCCAGAATTAACTCATTTTCATATTTCGAGTTGTCAAATTCACTTTTCACAGCTTCGATAATCTGCCAGAGATCATACTTTAACATCTTATATTCGGCTCTACCTGATTCACTCAGTGACAGATCAAGGAGATTATCCAGCAAAGTCTTTAATCGAAAGCCCGTTTTTTCAATTACTTCAAAATAGTGATAGAGTTTTTCCAGATTTTCCTGATCGAGTTTTGACATCCCAATTCGTGCAAAACTGAGAATATGATGCAAGGGTGTTCGGAGTTCATGGGACATATTTGCCAAAAACTCAGACTTGGCAATATTGGCGGCTTCAGCACGTTCTTTGGCTACGCTTATTTCGGCGGTACGTTCCTGCACTAATTTCTCAAGCCCCTGGGCATATGTCGACAGCTGCTGTTTCTGTTGATAAAGCTCAACAAACACCTTGACTTTACTTTTAAGAACGTACGTATTAATCGGTTTAAGGATATAGTCCACGGCTCCCAATTCATAGCCTTTAAAGACATGTTCCTGGTCTTTGTTAATAGCAGTCACAAAAATAATGGGAAAGTGGCGTGTTTTTTCTACGGACCGCAGCATTTCCGCTGTTTCAAAGCCGTCCATCTCCGGCATTTGAACATCAAGGAGAATCAGGGCAAACTCCTGTTTGTCACAAATTTTTAACGTTTCATTGCCAGAGGTGGCCATAACGATGTTGATCTTAAAATCATCCAGAATACTTTCTAAGGCCAGCAGGTTTGCCGGTCTGTCATCAACTAACAAGATACTGGGATTTTCCATATTCCTATCCTTTAGCCCTTAATTTCCTTAGCATAAAATTGATTTCTTCCACTGAAAGAAGCTGGTCCACTTTAATCAGGTCAAGCGCAGACTGAGGCATAAAAGGATCTTCCGCCGTAGACGGATCTTGAACCACTGTCAACCCACCCTGCTCTTGGATAATTTTCAGTCCCTGGCTGCCATCACTGTTTGCGCCAGTGAGAAGAATGCCAACCAGATTCTCTTTGTATACCCAGGCCGCGGTCTCAAACAGGACATCAATCGAGGGCCTTGAATAATTTACTGGCCTGTCCACAGACAGTGAAAGGGTTCGATCTTTCTCGACCAGCAAGTGATAGTTTGCAGGGGCAATATAAACGATCCCTGGTTGAATGCACTCCTCATCCTCCGCTTCTTTGACTGTGACCTGACAGTTTTCATCAAGAAAACGGGTTAAATAATTGTCAGAGGTCGGAGAAAGATGTTGAACGATCAAAAATGATAATGGAATATCCCCGGGCAACGCTGGCAGGATCTTAGTCAGTACCTCGATACCTCCGGCTGAACATCCTATCACGACAGCCTCAAATTCACTTCTTTCGGTATATTTTTTCATGTTTGGCAAAATCTTCATACTTTTCTGTATACTCTGAAAAAGTGATACTTTCCTTGGTTCCCAGGCAGAGGATACCACTATGACACAGGCTATCATAAAACAGTCTATGAACCCGATTTTTCAATTTTTTATTGAAGTAAATCAACACGTTCCGGCATGAAATCAGCTGCATTTCGTTGAAGACCTCATCGGTTGCCAGATTGTGGGCGGCAAAAACAATATTGGACTTCAGGGATGAATCCAGAATAACAGAGTTATAGCGAGCCGTGTAGTATGTTGAGAATGATGTTGAACCGCCAGCTTCCTGATAATTGGAAGTGTATTTCTTAATCAGGTCCAGAGGATATATCCCCTCCCTCGCTTTTTGAAGAACCGTTTCATTAAAATCGGTTGCATAAATCTGGGATCGTTCATATAAACCTTCTTCTTTGAGGATAATGGCGATTGAATAGACCTCTTCTCCTGTCGCACAACCCGGAACCCATATTCTCAGGAAAGGGTGCGTCTTTAAATAGGGAACCAGTTTTTCCCTGAATGTTCGATAAAAAAAGGGATCTCGAAACATTTCTGTGACATTGATGGAAAGATCCTCCAAAAACATTTCAAAGAAGGATCGATTCTCAAGGAGTTTGTGGGTCAATTCCAAAATGCTGCCAAATCCGGATAAAGCGATTCGATGTGACACTCTCCGTTCAATGGAAGCTCTGGCATAGTTTCTAAAATCATAGCCATATTTCCGCCAAAGCGCTTCCAGTAGAAGGTCGATTTCGATGGTTCTGTTTTCAGTATCAATCATCATTGTTTTGAGCAGTTACCCCATGTCCTTTTTTCTATTATGAAAACAGCCAGACTCTAAGCAAAGAGATCAGTTTGGAAGTGTCCACCGGTTTAGGTAGATAGTCATTAGCTCCAGCCTCCAGGCACTTGTCCTTATCCCCTTTCATTGCTTTTGCCGTCAGCGCGATAATGGGAACCTTCTGGAACCGATCCTGTTTGCGGATTTCCTGCATCGTTTCGTAGCCATCCATTTCCGGCATCATAATATCCATTAAGATCAGATCCACCTCCGGATGTTCACTTAAAGCCTGCAGGGCATCTTTACCATCAAAAGCACGCAGAATTTTGATACTGTTTTCCTCAAGTCGATTGGAAAGGGCAAACGAACTGCGGGCATCATCATCCACCAGCAGAATGGTCTTATCTTTGAGAATCAGGTCCTTGTCGTAGGCTTTTTTAAGCATTCGCTGCTGCTCTGCAGGCAGGTCTGTTTCAACCTGATGCAGAAAGAGCGTCATCTCACCCAGTAGACGCTCCATCGACCCTGCGCCTTTAATAATGATGCTGTTGGCATATTCTTTCAATTGTCGTTCCTCTTCCCTGGAAAGCTCTTTCCCAGTGTATACAATTACAGGAAGACCTGCCAGGGATTCATGGCTTTTGATCTTATCCAGCAGGTCGAAGCCAGACATATCCTCCAATCCCAGATCCATCACAAGGCAGTCACAAGCTTGAGATGTAAGCAACTGAAAAGCCTCTTCCCCTGTAGCAACAGCAGAGATCTCCGCCGCCATACTGGAAATTAAGGCCACCATACTCTCTCTCAAAGTCTGATCATCTTCAACAATCAGCAGGTGTTTAACAGTTCTGGCAATAGTGGTTTCTATCTTCTGAAAAGCATCCTCCAGATCTTTTTGACTAATAGGTTTGGTCAAAAATCCGATCGCGCCCATTTTCATAGCCCGGATATCTTTGTCCATCCCGGAAACAAAATGAACAGGAATATGACGGGTTTCAGGAGCGATTTTGAGCTCCTCCATTACCATCCAACCATCTACCTTGGGGAGATCGATATCCAGAATAATCGCCATCGGTTTATATTCCAGAGCCATTTGCAATCCAATTTCTCCATCCGCAGCCACCAATCCTTTGAATCCTTTTTCCCGGGCCAGTTCCAGAACGATTTTAGAAAACTGGGGATCGTCTTCGATAATGAGCAGAATGCGATCATTCACAGACCTCTGCCCAGAAGAGAGGCTTTCCCGATCATCTTTTATCAGAGCGGGGCGAACCTCTGTCTGATGGGCGTCTGTTTTTCCATTTGCAGAAGGTCCGGCAGTTGATGACACGGGCATTTCCTGGGGCACGTGATCCACATTTGACATCGACGACATGTCGATGGATGATGATTGTAAATCATGGTTCAAGGGCAGGTACAATGAGAAGACGCAACCTTTCACTTTGTCGCTGTGGAGATCCAGTTTCCCCCCCAGGGATTTTACCAGTTCCCTTGAAATAGATAACCCCAGACCGGTACCGCCATATTTACGGCTGGTACTGCCGTCGGCCTGTTGGAAGGCTTCAAAGATCAAATTCTGTTTCTCTTCTGGAATTCCGATGCCTGTGTCAGATACAGTAATGGCGATCGCATGTCCCGGATCTATGTCTGTATCAGAAAAGTCTACATCCGGGCTGGGGAGATCCAGGCGAAAGCTAATGGCGCCACGCTCCGTGAATTTAATCGCGTTAGAGAGCAGGTTTTTCACAATTTGTTGCACTTTCTGAAAGTCAGTATAAATCCTCTCCGGTGCTCCACTATCTCTTTCGATGTTCAGGGTTAAGCCTTTCTCTTCAACCTGATGCTGAAAATTATATTTAACATAATCGGTCAACTCATCCAGAGAAACATCCTCCAGATGCAGATCCATCTTTCCTGCTTCAATTTTGGCTAGATCCAGCACCTCATTGATCAGATTAAGAAGTTCGTTTCCACTCTTATGAATCGTTTCAGCAAAGCTTACCTCTTTTTCTGTCAGATTCCCCTGTTTGTTCTCTTTCAAAAGCTCAGCCAGAATCAACAGGCTGTTGAGAGGGGTTCTCAATTCATGGGACATATTGGCGAGGAATTCAGATTTGTATTTGCTGGTTATTTCCAAGGCTCTGGCTTTTTCTTCCACCTTTTTCTTGGCCCGCTCCAACTCCCGGTTTTTTATTTGAACGGCCCCACGTTGTTCCTCCAGAGCTTTCGTCTGTGTTTCCAGCTCTTCGTTGGTCACCCTCAATTCTTCCTTTTGATTCCCCAGGGTTCTTGCATGGGCTTCCAGCTCTTCGTTAGTCACCCTCAACTCTTCCTGTTGGGCTCGCAAACTCTGTTCCGAAGCAGTTAAAGCTTTTGTCTGCACTTCCAGTTCTTCATTGGCCACTTTCAGTTCTTCCTGCTGGCGTAGAAGTTTCTCCGCCTGCTGTGTCGCCTTTTTCAGCAACTCATTTGTCTGGGAACGGGAGTGGGCCGAATTAAGACCAATACCAATATTTTCAGCCACCTGACCAAGGAACTCCAATTGCAGGCCTGTAAATTCGTGGGAGGTTCCCAAGGCTATCACACCAAAAAGCGTATCATTATAAATCAGCGGAACAGCCAGAACGTTGTTGGCTTTTGACTCACCCAGGCCTGAATCAACCATCATCTGCACGTGATCGTCCGGTATTGAGGAGAAAAGAATGGATTTCTTTTCCCGGGCAGCTTGTCCCACAAGACCCTCGCCAATTTTCAATTCATTATAATTATTGTTCCGTCTCTGGTAGGCAAAGCTGCTGGTCAATACAAGGCGGTCCGACTTCAGCAGATAAAACACACCCACCTGGGCGTTCAGGTAATCAGCCAGAGAATTGATGATTCTCTGAGTTAATTCTTCGATCTTCTGTTCCCCCAGCATTTCGTTATTCAGGCTGGATTGACCGGTTTTGATCCAGTCCTGCTCCTGGTTCGTCGCAGTCAGTTCTCTTAATGTCTTTGTCATCATAAAAAGTGCAAGGCCCAGTGTATCTTCCTCTGAACGCGGTGCAAATTCTGCTGAATAGTCCCCCTGGGCAATCTGGTTTGCCTGAGTCACGACCTGATTTAATGATTCGATCATCATCTGCAGTGAGGCAAAGATTCCTGTTGATTCACTACCATCCCGGGATCCCAGTTTAAGATCGCCCTTGGCGATTTTTCCGGCGATCCCCTCAATTTCAGAAGGTTCACCGCCAATCTGTCGATACAGTGAACGAGTGATTACAGTAGCGATCAATCCCCCGATGAGAAGTGCCAGCAGGGTTCCCAGAACAGTGAGATTCATGGCAAATGTCGCTGCATTTTCGGCACTTTTCTCTCTTTGCGCCATCAGCAGATGTTCTACGTTGATAAAAGCCTCCAACTTCACCCTTAGATCATCCATGGCCGCTTTCCCTTTTCCGGTATTGACTAAAGCGGAGATATCTCTGATAGTGGCTGTGTTCTTATTCATTTCTTTTCTCATCGCGATCTCTGGAATAGCGACGTTTTGGAGCCACCTGGCTTCCAGTCGATGTATCTGTTCCAGTCGTGACATCTGTTCTGGGTGATCACCTACCAACAGCTTGGTTTCGAGGATGCGTTTTTCAAACGCCGCCATTCCACTCTTAAACGGCTCCAGGTATTCGTCAGAACCGGTAATCAGGAATCCGCGTTCTCCGGTTTCCATATCCACCAGCAGTTTTTGCAGTTCATTCACATTTCCAATCACTTCATAGGTGTGCTTCACCCAGCTTGATGTACTGACCAGTGAAGCGATTGTGAAATACACCACAATGGCAATGGCTACTATCAGCCCCAGAATGGATCCATACCCTGAAAACAGTTTTGTTCGAAATTTCATAATCATCCTATTTTTCAACGAAGCTTATCTCATTAGGCCCTGTTATTTTTTTGAAATTCCAACAATTGCTGCATTTGCCGGCGGGACTGGGAAGAATGAATGGCAATGGCAATGCTTTCGTTTGCCTGCACTAAAAAAGCGATCTCATCATCTGTGAATTCTCCCGGGTTTCCCAGAACAAGGACTCCAATAAGTTGATTATCATACAAAAGCGGCAATCCCAGTACAGATTGTGGTTTGAATTCTCCTATACCGGTATTGATCGTCATCGAGAAGTGTTCTTCCGGAAGCTGGGAGAAAAAAATAGGTCTCTTTTCAAAAGCGACCTGTCCAACCAGACCCTCCCCCATTTTATAATGAGTTGGTTGATGATCAGACGATTTAGAGGCATAGTCAGCTACTCGCATCAGAACATCAGAATCCAGCAAATAGAGTTCCCCAACCTGGAACCCCAAAAAGTCGGCCAGGTAATTCATAACCTTTTGTGCCAGTGTTTCTACCTCCTGTTCCCCTCGCAAGATATTACTCAACCCGGTCTGACCGGTTTTGAGGCGATTCTCCATTTCAATTTTCCGGGTTTGTTGCTCCAACTTCTGCCGATTGGCCTCCAGATCTTTGACCATTTGATCAAAAGCCCTGGACAATTCCCCAATTTCATCTGTTCTCTCAACGTCAGCAGATATATTCAGATTCCCACGAGCAACTTCCCGGGTGACACGAATCAGTTTAAGTATGGGTGCCGTAATGGTTCGAGATAAAAAAATCGCCACAATAACGATTCCAATCAGGGTTATCCCACAAGTGATCAACGACAAAATCCATAAGATTTCGAGTGAGGCATAGGCTTCAGATGAATTTATTTTTGCAACCATCCCCCAACGCAAGATGGGCAAATAACGCCAGACTGCTATGATTTCTGTACCTTGATAATCCAAGGCGGTCCCAAATCCACTTTTCCCTTGAACCGCATTCTGAATCGGGCTTGCCAGGAGAGAGTCCAGCTTGACTGTTCTTTGAAAAGCCGCACCTGGATCATGTCTGAGTGGTGCCACAAATTGTACAATCCCCCCCTGCTTAGCAGCCAGAACAACCTCACCCGTTTCCCCCAATCCTGTGTAATCCTGGGAAAGTTGATAGAGTTCCTGAGCTCTGATCTGGAATGCAACGACACCGATGAACGCTCCTTTTTTATAAGTGGGCGTTGCAATGAAGACAGCCGGCCCTTGAGACGGATGATAGTATCTGAACCGGGAAACGACTGTTTTCAAACGTTTTGTTGTTTTTTCGAAAACAAGAGCCAGCTCTGAATTCCTGTATTTATCGGTTTTTAAATTTTCGCCAAAATCATCTTTCTTGGCCACAGTGAATACAATGTCACCTTGTTTCGAAATCAAATAGAGATCCTGATATCCAAATTGTTCATTATAGTAAGTCAGATATTGTCTGAATTTCCGGTCAGCAGCCATATATGCCGGGGAGTCCATGCCCCGATCGAAGCCCGCAATATACTTTTCAAAGGCTTCAATTACATCGGGGGCATTGGCCAGGGATGTGACATTTTTCTTCCTTTCAAGCACGTAGGTTTCAATCTGATCTACCGTGCTTTGCGCAACAGATGCTAAATGGGCAACGACGTCGTCCTGAATAATGCCTTTCGTAAATTGAAACACAATGACCAGCATGATCACAAGGCCAAAGGAGGTTACGGCAATTAGATAAATCAACAATCGATTTGCAAATTTCGAGGTTTGAAAAAGACTATTTTGCATTTTTATTTCCCTGCGTTATTCTTTCTCTCAATTTCAATCATTCTTCCACGTTTCCGCTCTATTTCAGGCAAATGTCTGCAGGAAACAGACCACATCCTATTTAAACAAACTTCTATCAAATTGTAATTTTTAATATTTCGTAACTATTCACGACTTTTCCGGAGTCGAGAGGATTATGATTCAAAACGATTGAAAAGAGGACGTTTTCCCAACGCGTTTCTGACGAAACGCTTGGCTCCAGGGATGGATTCATGCGTGTTTTGAATCATGATCCCCTCGACGGAGCCAATGCTGAACAATTACAATATTTCTTATCTAATGCAGGCTATATTTCAATTGTTTTTTACCGTCATCCTGAATAAGTTGATTGTCTTTTATGGTATCTCCAGATGTTATCCTATCAGATTGAAAGGAACATACAAAGTCAAACTTTTACGATCGATGAAACCGTTTTCTGAATCCCGCTTAAATAAGATCCATTTTCAACATCTACAAACAATATATCCTGGAAAAATTGTAGCAGGCCCGCTGGGGGTAGAGGTGAATAATCCGCCACCCAGAGTTGGGCAGCGGGATGTGGCCAAACAGTGACAATTGCTCTTCTATGGACGTTCGACTACCATGGCGGCGCCCAGTCCGCCACCGATACAGAGCGAAGCGAGACCGCGTTTGGCATCGTTCTTCTCCAGCGCCGTCAACAGTGTCACCATGATTCTGGCACCAGAGCAGCCAATGGGATGCCCCAGAGAGATTCCGCTGCCATAGATATTGGTTTTTTTAGGATCCACTCCCAGTTCGCGGATACAGGCCAGTGCCTGGGAAGCAAAAGCTTCATTCAGCTCGAAATAATCAATATCTGAGAGACTCAGGTCAAGCTTTTTCAAAAGCTTACGTGACGCCGGAATGGGTCCCAAACCCATAAACGCAGGATCGATCCCACCAAAATCGAAATCCCGGATGACCACCTTGATAGTCAGCCCCAGGCTTTCGGCTTTTTCTCTCGACATCAGCAGCAAAGCCGCGGCGGCATCGTTCAGACCAGAGGCGTTACCGGCTGTCACGGTTCCATCCTTTTTAAATGCTGTCTTCAATTTGGCCATTTTCTCCAGAGAGGTTTCCATGGGGCGCTCATCAATTTCAAATGCAACCGGATCGCTTTTTCGCTGTGGGACCATCACTGGAACAATTTCGCTGGCGAAAGTGCCATCTTTGATGGCGGCTAAAGCTCTCATATGAGAGGTGTAAGCCAATTCGTCCTGATCGTTGCGGCTGATGTTGTAAAGTTCTGCAATATTTTCAGCAGTTATCCCCATGTGGTAGCCATAAAAACCCTCCCAGAGACCATCATTGACCATCAGATCCACCATATCGGTTCCGCCCATTCTGGCACCCCAGCGGGCCTTCGGAAATGCATAGGGAATCTGGCTCATGCTCTCCATCCCACCTGCGACAATGACTTCGGCTGCCCCGGAGGCTATTGACTGCGCTCCAAGTGCTATAGCCTTCAGACCGGATGCACAAACCTTATTGATGGTAAACGCACCGGTCTCTTTGGGCAGGCCGGCTCGAATACAGACCTGGCGTGCAGTGTTCTGCCCCAGTCCAGCTGGAACCACATGACCCATGATGACTTCGTCGACCTGGACCTCTTTTAGTCCGTCATCCCAGTTATTGAATTTCTCTTCGACTTCTGCAGTTTTGCCTTTGAGTTTATCCGGTCCTGCAGCCATCAATTCTGCTCCGGAAACAGGCTTGCATCCGGCACGTAGCAAAGATTCATGTACAGCTGTAGCCCCCAGGTCAACAGCTGAAATATCTTTCAAACTACCGCCAAAAGTTCCAATTGCAGTTCTAACTGCGCTGACGATGACAACTTCCTTCATAATGATTTCTCCAATTAGGTCCTAATAGAAAATTAAAAATATACTGATTTTTTTATTTGAAAGCGAAGCGGCGGTCTTGATCAAGTCAGGTTCTCGATAATCATAGAAACGGATTCAGCGCCGCCAAGACACAATGAAGCCATACCATATTTTTCATTTTTTTCTTTGAGCGCATATAACAGGGTTGTCAACACACGAGCGCCGGAACAGCCGATAGGGTGACCCACTGCAACAGCACCACCATGAATGTTAACTCTGGCAGGATCGATGGCCAATTTTTTAATGATGGCGATGGTCGAGGCTGCGAACGCTTCATTGATTTCGTGCAACCCAATGTCGTTGAGATTTAATCCGGCTTTTTTAAGCACTTTGGGTATGGATTTGATAGGGGCAACAAGAACATCCGGAAGTTCGATACCGGCCGCTCCCTGAGCTATGATGCGGGCCAGGGGTTTAAGTCCCAGTTGATCCGCTTTTTCTCTGGACATGACCACCACACAGCTGGCACCGTCGCTTATTTTGGAAGCGTTCCCTGCTGTCACGCGACCACTTTTGCTGAAGGCGGATTTCAATGTCGCCAGTTTCTCAAGCGTGGCTTTACGGGGCCCTTCATCTCTATCAAAGGTAAAAGCATCCCCTTTTCTGGGCTGGATGGTGATCGGCATGATCTCAGCCTTAAAATTGCCACCTTCGTGGGCGGCGATGGCTTTATCATTAGACAACACTGAAAATTCGTCCATCTCCTGACGCGTGACTGAAAACTTCTCTGCCACCAGATCTGCCGTGTATCCCATGTGATAGTCGTTTACAACATCCCACAGTCCGTCGTGTACCATGCCATCAACTAGCTCAGTATTCCCGAGTCTGAAACCGTCTCTGGCGCCTTGAAGATAATGGGGAATATTGGACATGCTCTCCATGCCACCGGCTGCAATAATATCCGCATCGCCGCATTTAATAGCTTGATCAGCCAACATGACAGTTTTCAATCCGGAACCACAGACTTTATTGACAGTGATCGCACCACCTTCCATGGGCAGCCCGGCTTTGATCATCGCTTGACGGGCAGGATTTTGCCCCAGGCCGATGGGAACAACATTTCCCATAATCACTTCATCTACCTGCTCTTTCTGTACTCCCGCTCTTTTGATAGCTTCTTCAATCGCCAAAGCGCCAAGCTCTGTGGCTGAAAAGCCACTCAGACCGCCTTGAAAATTTCCGATAGCTGTGCGAACAGCGCTGACAATTACGACCTCTTTCATAATAACCCTGATTTCAGATTAATAACGGATGGACTGTGATTGGGATATCATTTAAATCTATATTAAGCCCTTTCTTTCAATTTAATGCCCCAGTCTCACTTCGTCAAATCATGGACCTCACTTCGTCAACCCTTTGCAACCAAATCGCATCTTCCGGCGGGTAATTGGAATATACCGATGTTTGGTATAATCCCTTTTTATTCCAATAGATACCGAATTTGGATCATGTCAATTTAAGCCTGAATATGAGATAGTGCTCCTGTCAAACACGTTGAATCCGGACGCAGGTCAAACATCCAACACAAAGGAGTCATGTCAGAAGAGAAATTGGACATCATTTACCAGGACGACCATTATGTCGCCATCAACAAACCGGCAGGCTTGTTGGTCCATCCATCCATCATCGACAAACACGAACCTGACAACGCGCTGCATATTCTGCAAAATCAAATAGGGCAGTCTGTCTACATGATTCATCGTCTGGACAAACCGACTTCCGGAGTTTTGATATTCGGATTGAGTTCAAAAGCGGCTCGCGGTTGTGTCGCGGCATTCACTGCGGGGGACGT
>Ga0233431_1003715_pt1 | contig 17665 bp, 18 predicted proteins | sample SI_118_April2016_FD_179867 | JGI IMG/M metagenome (GOLD analysis project Ga0233431, IMG submission 179867) | Seawater microbial communities from Saanich Inlet, British Columbia, Canada - SI_118_April2016_200_MG | ecosystem: Environmental > Aquatic > Marine > Inlet | place: Canada: British... | reverse complement strand
GATACGACAATGAAAACCTTATCGGAAAAATGGCAAGTTGATGAAAATTGTCCTGATTCAAGACATCTTAATAAAAATTATTGATTTTCGATCTGTGGTGCCATTATTTTTTTCAGAAACAAACTCGGCCAGGGCTGGAAACAAACTGATCAAGGTCAAAAAATTCAAGTTTCAAACTCAGGTTGGTATTTTTATATTGAAGCTATGGGAAAATTGTTGCTATGTTTTATATATATTAGTAACTTGAATATGAAAAATCATCTTGTAATGCTGCTACAGGGCTATAAAGTTGAATCAAAAACTCAAAACTTAAGAAGCGTCATATACTATATATTGGGGTTCCAAAATTTTGTCTGGACTGAGTCTTTAAAATGCCAGTGAACACCCTGAAAAGGTAGTAAAATAAGCCGTTTTTATAGACAAAGTGCTCAGTGAAAAAAATTAATGATACCAATACAAATCAAAAACTATTTCTCGTTATAATTTGAAGCCATGATCTTGGAATTATTTTAAATTTTTTTGGGTTAGTCCCAAAGTAAAGTGCCTATCGAAAAATGAATGCATCTTTGATTTTCTAATTTTAAGACCATCAATTAAAGACAAGAATTTCATTTCTTTAGTTTTCATTCTCATTTCAATATTTTCTTGACCTCCTCAGAATCAATTTGTATGTTTCAAAGAACTTATCAAAATTACATCTTTGTTTGATGTTAAAATTCATCGTTCCTTTATGGGGTTTTACTCGGTTAATGACAATAGTCATGTCTGATTCATAGGCTGTCTTATCAAAATAAACCGGGCGTCCGTTTTTGGTTTTCCCAATTTTTATCACATCCAAATGGGTGATAACCTCAACTCCCATCGTTTGCTGTGTAACCCCCAGATCGCTTAATATCTTTTTTTATCCATCAGGCTCGCCTCCAACGTGGCTCCCCATCGCGGATACGATGAATGGATCTGCCCCCATGGTTTTAAGACAATCAATGGTTGTTCTGGTTATTTTTGCAATGTGACTGATTCCGCGACTGCCAACCCCAACTGCGACTTTCATTCCTAGTTTGACCAGGCATTTTATTTCTTCCTTAGATAACTGCTTTTGTACCTCCGTTTCGATATTACCCACAATTGTTTTTCTAAACAATTGCCTTGCTCTATACATTTTAGGTAGATTTCTTTTTGAATCTTTTTCTAATAAAGTCGGCATCAAATAGCTCCTGCGTCACGGCGTTTGAAGATAACGGCTTATATTATTTTTTTCATTAATTTATACCCTTTAACCTCAAAGCCATTTTCACAGTCAATGATTATACAGTTCGGGGAAAAATCGGACCATCATCAAAGCATATTTTGGGGATCATTATTTGCAAATGCCCTGATATTGTTAATGGTAATATCAAGCGCTTTTTGATCAGCTTCTTTAGAAAACCAACCAGTGTGAGGTGTTATTTTAACGTTAGGGTGCTGACATAACATATAGTTTGTGAGTATTTCATCTGAATCAATATCGGTTTTAAAATAGATCGACAGATCTTTATCCTTTTGTCGCATATAATGTTCTAGAGGCAGAACATCCAAACCGGCAGAACTCACTATCCCTTGATCCAGGGCTTTGAGCAACGCCTTGTTCTCTATTAGTTCCCCTCTTGCAGTATTAATGATGATGACCCCTTTTTTCATTTGGTTAAATTGTTCCTCAGCCAACAGGTACTGGTGCTTTTCCTGTGGAATTGCAGGAATACAAAGCGTGATAATATCCGCTTTGGATAGTAAGTTATTTAATTCACAATAGGTGACATTGGTTAGCTGAGCCCATTTTTGATCAGGAAAGAGATCATTTGCAATCACTTCCATATCAAAGCCTGATGCAATCTTTGCTGTTCTTTTACCAATTGCACCTGTCCCGATGATGCCAAGGGTTTTCCCCTGAATCTCCATTCCTTGCAAGCCTTCCCATGAAAAAATAGTATTTCTTGTAAACTGCTGGGCGTTTTCCATTTTTCGGCATATCCCAAGAATTAATGCGAATGTATGTTCTGCAACAGAATTAGCAGCATATCCGGGAGCATTGCATATTTTAATCCCCAATCGTTTACATGTCTTTATATCTATGTGATCAGACCCTGTGCATCGTAATGCTACCAGTTTTAGGTTTTTTAGCTTGCTTAAGATCTTTGATGATAAAATCATCTGATCTATACAGATAATATCAATATGGGAATAGGCCTCGGTATTCAGCTCTGTCAACTCACCTTTATCATTTGAAATATCAAGAATATCGTTCAATTGACTGAAATTTGTTTTAATAAATTCATCAGATTGAAAAATTGCCATTTTCAGTTTCATAATAACTCCAGGTATATTCTATTTGTTAAGGTTATTGCTCGGTAAATAATTGGTTTATATCTTAATTGAATTTTGTACAGTTTTATTGTTTTTTTTAAAAAACATTTTGCTCAAAGGGTCAAAGTTTTTTTCAGATTTTCTTCTTTGGCAAAGCCATTACGATAAGTCTGATATTTTGTTCATCATTAAATTCCTTTATTAATTTTTCTCATCTTTATTATGTCGACATATCATAGGTAGTTAAATATTTTATGTCAAATATTATTTCTGTATTAATAAAAAAACTTATAATTTATTGGAAATAACTGTAGTAAATTATCCATAAACATAGTCAATTACGTATTATTTTGAATCTCATTAAAAAAATACTCATTAAAAAACACTCATTAAAAAAATACTTGACAATATTTATTTTTGTCGACATTATTTAATTATATGAAAAATATAGATCTTCAAAAACAAGTCTACACAGAATTGCGGTCCAGAATAGTTAACTTTCACCTTTTGCCGGGTGACAGGGTCTCAGACAAAGAAATCGCTTCAGAATTTCAAATAAGCAGGACACCGGTTCGGGAAGCACTCATCCGGCTTGCTGGGGATGGGCTGATCCAGGCCATACGCAACAAGGGGTTCAGGGTAAAAACATTCACCATAAAAGAGGTAGAGGACCTTTACACATTGCGTGAACACCTGGAAATACTCGCTATTCGCCTTGCCACACCCAAAATGGATGAGAGCAGAATCAAAGAAATGAGAAGCCTGATGGAACAATATCCTGCTCTGATTGAATCAAAGGATCTTGCTGGTTTTAACTCGGCAGACGAAAAGTTTCATGACAATATTGCACGGTTTAGCGAAAATGAATTACTGGAGATGACATTAAAGAATAAGCACGAACAAATTAGGATTGTTCGGAGATACGATCATATTCGGGATACCAGTTTCCGCGAAACCTATGAAGAACACACCCAGATACTGAAACATATGGTTCATGGAGAAACCACTGAAGCGCAACAGGCCATGTCTTACCATATTACTCAATCAATGCGTAATATTTTGGCAATTATTCGCAATGCGGTTCATTTGATAGATTAGCTCTATGCGGTGGATGTCAAGCAAGTTGTCGGTGTGCCAAGAAGGTTAATCCATTTTTGATGGGTTAACCGTTGACGGCAAATACGTTATATCCCAACTCCACAATAGGTTCGGGCCATTTGAAATCAAAGGATCTGGACTGTGCCTCTTTGCGGGCAGGCTTGATTGACGGTGCATATTCATTTTAAATTCACGAAGTATCCTGTAGTCTCAGAGATTATATGAAAATAAACATTGACAAGCTAAAAAAGTTGGTTTAAAGAATATATTAATGTCGACAAAAATGAATATTCTAAAAATAGAAAAAAACATTATGAAAATAAAATATTATGAAATTAAATAGAAAATCTCAAGCATACCAAATGATTAAGAATAGAATACTTTCTTTTCAGCTTTTACCTGGCGTTAAGATCTCGGATGAAGGGGTCGCAAAAGAACTCGGCATAAGTAGAACCCCTGTCAGAGAGGCTTTGAGTATGCTTTCAGAGGCCGGTTTAGTTGAATCCAGGATTAACTGTGGGTTTACGGTTAAGAAGTTTCGAGAAAAAGAGGTTGAGGATATATATATGGTGAGGGAATGCTTGGAGCGACTTATTGTCAGGTTGACAATAGCCAATTGGGATAATGCAAAGGAGAAGGAATTTCGAGCATTGTTAGCCAGATATCCGAAAATAATGAAAATCGGCAAACTCGCTGAATATAGTCGTGCAGATGATTATTTCCACGATCTAATCGCCAAATATAGTGGTAATCAAACAGCATTGTTAAGCCTGGAAAAACTCCGTGATCAGATAATAATTATCCGAAGGTATGATCATCTGCGTACGACGAGTTTTAACGAAACTTATGAAGAGCACTGTGAAATATTGGATTTCATGGCTAAGGGAGAGACAAAGAAGGCCGAGGAACATATGTCCATACATATTCTTAGTTCAATGAAAGTAGTGATGGAGGTAATAAAAAACTAAAGCGCAAAAAAATTTGTCATGCAGAAGCGTTTATTTCCGGATCGCTGTGCAAAAATAGTAATTTTTAGAAAGGAGAGATTGAAATGGTAGAGTTAAGAGGGGCTATGGCCTTGATACCAACACCAATGACTGAGACAGGTGAAGTAGATGAAAACGGGTTACGTAAACTGATTGATTATGATTTGGAAAACGGGTGTTACGCCGTTGGAGTTTTTGGTGCAATTGGGGAGGGTTATCTTGTCTCAGAAAGACAAAGGGAAAAAGTAATAAAAATTGCAGTTAGCCAAGTCGAGGGAAAAGCACCTCTGATAGTTGGTTGCCCGGCGATGGGAACCTTAGATGCAATTAAATTGTCTCAGCAAGCTGAACACCTTGGGGCGGGTGCGATACTATCCTTCAATCCCCAAGGTTTTCGACAATATACCAACGCGGAATTAATCGAACATTACTCAATGATAGCTGAATCCGTGGATATTGATATAATCCCATATTCTCGTTTAAACGACGAACTTTCCTATGAAGTCGTAAAAATGCTCGTTGATAAAGGAGCAGTAAGATACCTGAAGTACGGGACGCACAGTTGCGAAGTATTCAGAGCGTTGGTTGAGGGTCTCGGCGACCGGTTGAAGATTCTCGTTGGTACCGACAACTTTATGCTCAGGCACTTGTTACTTGGAGGTAGTGGTGTTTTAACCGCCACATGCTCTATATTTCCTGAGGAAAGCGCAGCTATTTTGTCGATGATTAAAGAAAAACGCATCGACGATGCGCGTCGATATTATCGCGAGAAAATAATTCCTTGGAATGATTGTGCGTTTTATCAAAACTGGCAAGCTGTTCATAAATATGCCCTCCATTTGATGGGGATAATAGAATCAACGAAATGCCTGCCGCCCCAAGCACCATTGGCAGATTATCAGATGGACGAAATAAAGTGGCTGGTTGAAAACCACAATAAAGCTTAAGCTTATTTATAGTGTTGCCAAAGAATCAAGGATATATATAAAGGACAAATTTTGCTTAAAAGTGCGGTTGGAGTCAATTGGCTCGAGTATACATTAATTATTTAACAAATAGGAGAGTTGAATTTATGAAAAGAAATTTTATGATTATCATACTATTATCTGTTTTGGGATTGGGGGGAGGGACTAATTTATTTGCAAGTGATTCCATTTCTCTTCTGGATGTAATTCAAAAAGAAGGGGTCATAAAAGTGGGTATGTACCTCCAGTATCCACCTATTGAATACCGGGACCCAATAACCAAGGAACCCAAGGGGTTGGAAGTAGATATCGCCAATCTTTTGGCGAAGGACCTTGGCGTTAAATTAGAAATCGTCGATATGGAATGGAATGCGATCATTCCAGGGCTCTTGGCCAAGAAATTTGATGTAATCATTGCAGGCATGAGCAGAACACCCAAAAGAAACCTGGCTGTTGCAATGACTTCGAACAACTTGGAAGAATATGCTACCATGGCTCTATCCCGAATAGACGATGTACGCAAAACGATCGAGGATTTCAACAAAAAAGGTGTAGTCGTCACTTGTCTGCAGGGAAGTGCAACCGAAGCCACCTCGAAAAGGCTTTTCCCCAATGCTGAAATCAAACCGTTGCAAATGACCCCGGCAGTGCTTGAAGTTCAGTCAGGGCGGGCCGATATTTGTGTCGTGTCAAATCTCTTTTGCTACAAATACATCAGGCAGAATCCCGGAAAAGTCAAGATTCTCTTTGAAGACCAACCAATTGCTAATCAACCTTCTGCGATAGGTCTGCGCAAAGGCGATCAAATCTTTCTTAACTGGCTGGACAACTGGATCCAGTACCAGCGGGATCAAAGGACGCTTCAAGGGCTAATTGACAAATGGTTGGTCATAGGCGTCGAGTAGCAGAAATCATCCGCCAACCGATATTAGGTCTTACTCTAATGCCCGCGGGATTTGCAGTAAGACCTAATACAATAAGGCGGCTGCAATAAGGCGGCCGCCTGATAAATAAATGAGGGGCGGGGCGCTTTTTTCAAAACGTAAGGGCGGGGCACGCACAGAGTTATGTATATATTCCATTTTGAAATACTAAAAGATACGATTTGGCCGCTATTGGCAGGTTTGAAGATGACCATAATCATATCCTTGCTATCTATGTTTCTTGGCATGATAGCCGGTATGGTGGGATGTTCGCTGAAAATGTCCAGAAACGGTTTTCTGCGGACCATAGGTACTGTCTATATCGAAATCGCCCGTGGCATACCAAATATAGTAGCCATTTTCTGGTTTTATTACGGACTGCCGATAATTACAGGAATCACCTTCTCGGCCTTCACTTCAGGGGTGGTCGCTCTGTCATTGAAATATGGGGGTTACATAGCGGAGATCTACAGAGCCGGCATCGAAGCCGTCAAGGTCGGCCAGAAGGAAGCTGCTTATTCGGTCGGATTTTCAGAATACCAAACCATGAGGCGAATTGTTTTCCCACAAGCCTTTCGAATAGCAATTCCTACCTTAGGCAATGTTTTTGTTGGCCTGCTTCAAAATTCGGCCCTTCTTTCAGTCATAGGAGTGGCTGATCTAATGAGAAAAGCCGAACTCGCAGTTTCCGAAACTTGGCGGCCTTTCGAGATATACACAACAGCAGCCGTCATCTATCTAACACTGACAGTTATGTTTTCAAGGTTGTCTGATTACTACGAAAAGAAGACGGCTTATGAACGATAGCAATAGTTAAGGCAAATATGGATCTTATTATTGGACAATTGGGTTATTTCGCAGTCGGAGCCATGTACTCCTTAGGCCTGACACTGGCCTCAATGTCGATTGCAATTTGCATAGGTATTGTTGTCAGCATGGGACGTTTGGCCGACAATATTGTGTTGCGGTGGACCTCGACTGCTTTTGTTGACTTTACCCGGGGTATGCCATTTCTAGTTCTACTCATTTGGGTCTATTATGGTTTAGCTATTTTGCTCGACATTTCTTTGACGCCATTGGTTGCCGGTATTGGCTGTCTTTCAATAAAATATGCCGGACGGCTGGCAGAGATATTTCGGAGTGGAATTCAAGCCATCGAAAAAGGGCAAGCAGAAGCCGCGTTGTCATTGGGATTTTCCAAACTTCAAACCTATCGCCGTATCATATTGCCTCAAATTGTGCCTATTGTTATTCCCCCGTTAGTGAACGAAGTTGTCGGCATGATACAAGACTCAGCAATAGTCTCTATCGTTGGAATATGGGAACTTATGAGACGCGGTAACTCAGTGGCAAATGCTACGCTTAAGCCCTTTGAAATATACTCAACTATTGCGGTGATTTATTTAATTATGACCATCTCTCTATCACAGTTGAACGAGCGGTACATAGAAAAGAAAATGTTTGGAAAAAAACGGTAATATTTTTGAACTTATTAGCAACGGATAAAATTGCAGCAACAAACCCGGGCCATAGTCAAAATTCCCACGGACAAAGGAGTCGCATAAAATGGATAATTGTATGATCAAGGTGGTGAATTTACACAAATCGTTCGGTAATTTAAAGGTATTGAAAGGCATTAATCTTGAGGTCGAAAAAGGATCTGTCGTTTGCGTCATAGGAGCCAGTGGCTCTGGGAAATCAACTCTTCTGAGATGTTTAAATTATTTGGAAGAACCTGACAAGGGCCAAATTTTTATTGACGGAGAAATGATCGGATATCGACAAACAAAGGACGAGCGGTTTATTAAGGCGAGGCCCAAAGACATATGCAGACTAAGATCTGAAATTGGAATGGTTTTTCAACTATTCAATTTATGGCCCCATAAAACAGTATTGGAAAACGTAACCGAAAGCCTTATCATTGTCAGGAAAAAATCAAAGAAAGAAGCCATAAGCATCGCGGAAAAAAATTTGGAACTTGTTGGGCTCATTGAAAAGAAGCAACAATACCCGTCAAAACTTTCAGGCGGACAGCAACAACGCGTGGCAATTGCAAGGGCTTTGGCGATGAATCCTAAGATTATGCTGTTTGATGAGGCGACGTCGGCCCTTGATCCGGAATTGGTCGGAGAAGTGCTCGCCGTCATGGAAAAACTAGCCCATGAAGGAATGACCATGGTAGTTGTCACACACGAGATGGACTTTGCAAAGCACGCCGCAGATCGAGTGGTATTCGTAGACGAGGGACAGATAATAGAAGACGGCCCTCCGGAGAGGATATTTTCCAAACCAAAGAATCCAAGGACCAAGCTATTTTTATCTCGTATTCTCCATAGCAGTTGAAGGATATCTGCAGTGAGTGGATGGTCTTGTGAATACATATATCGAAACAACACTTGATGGAGGGTTTTTCTTTAGTGAGAAATGCCTTTGTTATTATTAACATTTTTCATTACCCGTCAGCACGTGAGGGGAGTTTTTCTTAGGAGGTTTTATGAAAACAGTATATCCGGACGGAGTTGAGTACGACCGCTTGATAATTGAGTCAGAACTTTTTGAAGTACCCGACGATTTTACTTTTTTTGTTGGGCCTGTAGACCAGGATGAATTCCATCGACGAGTTAAGGACGCACAGGCCGTTCTGCTTGGGTGCACCAAGATTGACCCCGGCATGCTTACTCGATGTCCTGAATTGAAAACCATTGTTTTCCTTGGAATAGGCGTCTGGAGTTATATCGACTTCGATGAGGCGAATCGGTTAGGCATTGCGGTTTCCAATACTCCACATTACGGTGACGATGCAGTCGCGGAGCACGCTTTGGCTCTATTTTTGGCAGCAAGCAAAAACCTTATTCCCGTTGACCGTGAGGTGAGAAAGGGGCTGTGGAACAGGGAACGAGAAGGTGTGGGATTACGGAACAAGACTCTTGGTATAGTCGGATTGGGCGGGATTGGAGCAGCCATGGCTCAAATTGGTATTGGGTTGGGGATGAAGATCCTTTGTTGGACTAGATCACCTTCACCTGAGCGGGCAGCAGAACACGGCGTGGTATTTTCAGAGTTGGATTATCTTCTAACATGTTCTGACTTTATCTCGATTCACCTGCCATTAACACCTGAAACCACAGGTTTGATAAGTGAAAGAGAATTTTCGCTTATGAAAGAAGATGCGATTCTGGTCAATACAGCCAGATCAGAAATCGTTGACACCCAGAGTCTGGTGTTATCTTTAAAAACAAATCGTATACGAGCCGCTGGCATTGATGTTTTTGACAATGAACCACCGGGCTCCAATCACCCTCTATTCGAATGCGAAAACGTGGTGTTGTCTCCCCATGTTGGCTTCAACGTCCGTGAGGCTAATATCAATATTTTGCGCATCGGGCTCAACAACGTAATGGAATTCATGAAGGGAAACCCATTGAATGTATTGAATATGGAGGCCTTAAAAAAATGAATGCTGACTTCGTTAATATTTCAAATCATCTTGCAATAAGAAACTCCAGCGTAAAATGGTCCGGCATAAGAAATATTTTTACCAAAGCAAAGCAGATAGAGGGTGTGATCAGTCTGGGGATCGGTCAACCCGATTTTGATACTCCGCCGCACATTATCGAGGCAGCAAAAACGGCTTTGGATGAAGGCTACACTCGATACCCTCCGGCAGCAGGGTTCGAGGACCTTCGGGAGGCTATTGCCTTTAAACTCAAGACAGAAAACGAAATCGTTGTTGATCCGCATTCCGAAGTTTTCATAAGCATTGGTGCGATGCAAAGCATTTTTAACACAATACTTCATTTGGTGAATCCGGGAGACGAGGTTTTATTGCTGGATCCGGGGTACGACTATTATTCGCAAATAAGGCTTTTCGGAGGTATTCCTGTACCAGTCACTGTGAATGAAACTAACGGCTTTAGGCTTGATCCTGCCGACCTGAGAAAAGCGATAACGAACAAGACAAAATTATTGATTATTAATTATCCTTCGAATCCGACGGGTGCCTTGATAGACGAAAAAACTATACGTGAAATAGCAGAAATCGCCATGGAATATGGAATATTTGTGTTGTCCGATGACCCATATGAAAAACTGGTATTCAATAGAAAAAGGACACTAAGTATCGGAGCTATTGAGGGCATGAAACATAAGACAATTTCAGTCTTTTCGTTTTCCAAAACTTACGCGATGACTGGATGGAGAATAGGATATGTAGCCGCACCGAAAACAATTGTTAGTGAGATGGAGAAGCTAATGGAACATATGGCTTCAGGAGTTACTTCTGTATCCCAAAGAGCTGCTTTAGCCGCTCTTCAGGGGCCTCAGGATTGCGTACAGGAGATGATATCAGAATATAAAAAACGACGAAAAATACTTTGTGATGGAATAAGTGAAATTAAAGGCCTTACCTGTTTGTTGCCCGAATCAACTTTTTATGCTTTCCCAAATATTTCAGCATTAAAAAAATCATCCTGGGATGTAGCTATTTATTTACTGGAGAAATTCAAAGTAGCTACGATACCTGGAAGCGTTTTTGGGAAAAATGGAGAAGGTCATCTGCGCCTATCTTTTGCAGTGGACGAACGAACCATAAAAGAAGGACTTTTTCGATTAAAGGAGGGTATTAGGGTACTCCAAAATGATTCAGGGTAGAAGTCCGGAGGATATGACCATCTCTGTATCACAGTTGAACGAGCGGTACATAGAAAAGAAAATGTTTGGAAAAAAACGGTAATATTTTTGAACTTATTAGCAACGGATAAAATTGCAGCAACAAACCCGGGCCATAGTCAAAATTTCCACAGACAGGTGGACCACCCAAAAATTTTCAAGGTGAGCACCGATCAAAAATTAAGGGCCATTCAAGGTAGCAAAGCAGATGTTCTGACAACAGGCTGTCCGTCATGTCTTTTAACCCTTGGAGGAAACCTTGACCCGGTTGCCGGTAAAAAATTAATGCACCCGGTGGAGATTGTTAAAAAGGCCATTGAAAAAAAAACTAACTAAAAAAATATGGAGATAGTTATGAAACGAAAAAGCATTTTTGATTTGTATGAGATGAAAAAAAACGGTGAAAAAATATCCTGGCTGACAAGTTATGATTTTCCAACAGCCCAGTTTGCCGAAGCCGCTGGTATGGAAATGATTCTTGTGGGCGACAGCCTTGGTATGTGTGTTTATGGATACAACGGCACCCTTCCTGTAACCATGGACCAATGCATAGTCCATACCGAAGCAGTTAGAAGAGGCGCATCAGGCTGTTTTATTGTGGGAGATATGCCGCTTGGAAGTTATCAATCCTCCGATGCTCAGGCTGTTGACAACGCTGTTCGCTTTTTGAAAGAAGCCGATGTTGACGCCATTAAACTGGAAGGTGGCGTTCGCATCTCGAGTCGAATTAAGGCTATCACAGATGCAGGCATCAATGTGATCGGCCACATTGGTCTCACCCCTCAGAGCTCAGGGCTACTTGGTGGCCATAAAGCACAGGGTCGAACTGCAGAAGCTGCCAAATTAGTGGTAGAAGATGCTCTGGCCGTACAGGCAGCCGGTGCCAAAATGTTACTGGTTGAAGGTGTTCCTCCTGAAGTTACAAAATATATATGGGAAATCTTGGAGATCCCGGTTATGTCGATTGGCGCTGGTCCACATTGTGATGGACAGCTATTAATTGTGAGTGACCTTATTGGACAATTTCAGGCCTTTACACCCAAGTTTGTAAAGAAATACTGTAATGTCGCAAAAGTTATAACAGAAGCAATGAAAGAATATGTAGCAGAAGTTAAAAACGGGGTTTTCCCCGACGAAGACAAGTATTGCTACCATATGGTCGAGGGTGAAGAAATAAAATTTCTAAAGTTGATGCAAAAATGAAGTGAAGCAAATTTTTTAAAATTGTCAGGGCGCTGCACCATTCTCAACTTTAATGGGCGATAGTAAGCTTAAGGATTATAAAAAAAAGGGATATACACCCACGAGTAAAATTCCTAATACGGCGACAACTTACAAAAAAAAGACTCAAGGGTTTGGAACTGACTGGTAGTGAGTCCTATAACGTGTACGAATGACCATACGACTCTCTTTTTAAAAATTCTTAAGAACACCACATCAGGTATGAACAAACTTTCGGCCTTTAATATGACATTCATCTATATGGGACAAAACATTTTCAAATGAATTAAAATTCCATTCCTGTATATTGGAGAGCTACTTGATTTTGTCCTCATTGCCAGAAAATGATTTTGAAAATATGCTCAGAATGTTTTTGATATATTATAAAAATTAATATGGAAATATGATCGGCTATGACGCTCTTGGTTCATATAATTGAATAAGAATCTGAAGGGTGAAAAAGCCCTATATACCATATATAGGGCTCCCAAATTTTATTTGGTCTGAGTTTTTAAAATGCCAGTGATCGCTGTTGGCTTCCATAGGTTAGCCGGAGTTCTATGGCTTAAGTTTGAATCCATGGATAAATGCTTCTTCCCTGGATTCATTTTTTACGCATTTTTTCATACTTACTGTTGACAAAAAAACATCTTCCTGTTTATACAATTAGCTAATTTGATACCAAGCATTGTATATAATTATAAAAGGCTTTTACCTTTTCAATGAGCTTTTTTAAACAGGTTATTTCTATATGGATAAGATTCATCCTGACAATCCATTTTCATTAAAAATAAGATTAACGGAGCTATATTCAAATCCATTAATTGATCAATTGTTCTCAATTTTTCTCAATTCTATTGACGGCAAAGATTTTTTAATATTGGTAATAGGTGAATACCAAAGTGGGAAAACCTCATTTCTTTCCAAAGTTACCAGTCAAATTGAATACGATATTAAACCTTTTCGATTTAAAATCAGAAAAAGAGATGAGCCTGCATCAAATGATAATTATTATCCTGCTTTCTTGTATAAAACAGAACATAACCAGGGTATTATACTAGACGATGCACATAATTTAAATAGACAAGAATTATCTATAATTTTAAAAAATGCTTGGAATAATAATACGAAAACCAAACGAGTTGTCCTATTTTGTGAACCCCAAATTAATACAACCATATCTTCTTTGTTGAAAGAAATGCCTAAAAAAGCCTCGGTTAACAAACTTTATATGCCTTCCTTTGACAAAGAACAAACCGAATCATTTATCAAACACTATCTCGGGATAGCAAATTTTTCAGGAAAATTTCCATTTTCTGAAAAAATCATTAATAATATTCATAAAAAAACAAAAGGACTTCCAGGGAAAATCAATCAAGAAGCTTATAAATATTTTACAGATACAAATTCATTTGCTTTTAATTTAAAACAATCTAAATTAAATTTATCTGTTATTATTGCATTAACAACAATTATATTATTTATAATAGGGGGCTTTGATCTTTTTAAAGAAACCAGTTTTATCCCTAAGCGCAATTCCTATGTCATACTTTCAGAAAGTTCTCAAAAGACTATTGCAACAAAAAATAAGTCTTTAATTAATAATGACCAGATAAAAAAAACTGATAATATTGCTAAAACAAACATTGCTGAGCCAATACTTATGGTTGAGGTTAGGACTAAAATGCCTTCTCAAAAACAAATCATTAAGGCTGAACCTGTAAGAAAACCAAAAATCACGGAATCTGTAAGTATAGATAAAATCAAAAAAGAAGAGAAAACAAAAACTGTTTCTTCCCCTTCTCTTTTTCACGATAAATGGATAATGGCACAAGAACCACAAGAATACACAATTCAAGTTATGGCTTCGAATGCAAAGGAGGCCATTGATCGCTTTTTAAAATTAAATATAAACACTGAAAATGAATTTGCTTATTATAAGATGTATTCTAATGGAAGCGTATGGTATAAGTTTATATCTGGAAGATATAAAACTCTGGAAAAAGCCAAAACTGCCTGTTACACCCTTTCTGATGATTTAAAAACTTTTGGGCCTTGGCCACGCCGTTTTGCATCTATACACAATGACATTAATAAATTTATCAAAACAAATAAGACCGACTAACAGGAGCTTTGTTGATGTTTATTTTCAGTCCTTTTCATATTGATCTTGGCATTGATCTTGGCACGGCTAACACAATTGTTTATGCCAAAAAAAGAGGCTTTATTTGTAACCAGGCTTCATTTATTGCATTAGACCAAGAGGATAAAATTGTTGCCATAGGAAATTCTGCAAAAGAAATGATGGGGAAAACTCCGGTTTCAATTAAGGTTGTCAGACCCTTACGGGATGGAGTTATTTCAGATTTTGAAGCAGGCGATGCATTTATCAAAGGTGTTATAAAACAGGCAAACATTTCAAAGATTCGAATAGGTAGAGTTGTTATGGGAGTTCCTACACAGGCTTCTGAAGTTGAAAAAAGGGCAATGATCGAATCTGCAATACTCGCAGGTGCTAAAAAAGCTCATTTAATAGCAGAGCCCATGGCTGCTGCAATCGGATTAAATCATAATGTTATGGGGGGGTCTGCAAATATGATTGTTGATATTGGTGGTGGCACCACTGATATTGCTGTAATAAATTATGGAGGCATTGTTGTTGACAATACAATCCGTATTGCAGGCGATGACCTTGATAAGGCTATTGCCAATTTTCTTAATCACAAATATAATATGAAAATAGGGCTTGTTACCGCAGAAAAATTAAAAACTAAATTTATTAATCTGGCTGAAACAAATAATAGTGATGTTTTTACATTTAAAAGTTTAGATTCAATAAAAGGGAAGGCCAAGAAATTTGAATTCCCTGTTGAAATATTTAAAGAAGCGATTAAAGAAATTATTGATGGAATTATTAATGCTATCCTTCATGTTTTAGAAATATTACCGGCTGAGCTTTCTTCTGATATAATTAATTGCGGCATTATTCTGACTGGAGGCGGTTCTCAACTTCCTGGTCTTAATAGCATGATAGAAAAAGAAACAGGTGTAAGTGTACATGTTGCTGAGAACCCATTATTTTCAGTTGCAGATGGCATAAAAAAAGTATTACATGATTTTAAATATTATAATAAAATAATTATACAATCCTCTTAAAATAAAATTTCATTGTTGGCGATAAGCAAAACACCCCTTGAAAGAGTGGATAAATTACTGTTAAAACTCCATTCTATACCCCATGCTTAACCCTTTGGAGATATCCCAGGTCTTGCGCGTAGGACCTATGCTCTAAATCCTTACTTGCATTATTATCCATAATATTTTATCAAAAAGGATAATCTCTTTTTCATAAGGAGAGTCAAATGTATAAAAAAAATAAAGATATTAAAGCCTCAAATTCTATTTTAGGAAAAGATTCGGATTTCGAAGGGAATATAAAATTCTTTGGAACTCTATTAATACAAGGAGCCTTTAAAGGAAAGATTTATGGAGAAGGAACTGTTACTATCGACGAAGATGCAACTATAAGATCAGATATCCATGCCTCAGAGATTAATATTCATGGAACAATATTTGGTCATGTGTTGGCTGAGAATAAAATCCATTTATATGATTCAGCAAAAGTTTATATTCAGGAAAGTTCTCTCCAAGTTCTTTATTTCTGCTTCTTTCAAATCCAATATTATAAACAACAACAGAACCCCTTTCTCCACAACTTTTAATCAAGGCATTGATAAATTCGGGTCGGGGATCACCCGTTTCAGTATGAAGGAATTCTATATGTTCAGAATCTCCATTTTTTTCTTTTTGAATGTGTAAAGAAAACTGAAAAGGAATTTGCTGATATGGCTTGTTTTGGTCGAAGAGCGGAATAACTGGGAAAATGGTTTCATAATCTAAATAATAAAGAGGATATTCAAGGCTACTCAAAAAATTTTCAATCTTTTTTTTATCAGAAACAATTTCATTTTTTTTAGCTGCACTTACTGCAACAAATTCTCTATCGGTCAAACTGAAGTCATCAGGAATCTCTCTTATATCTTGGATGTCAGCATTGATTAAATTACAGAGTTTAGTTCCAGATCTAAAAATATCATACACTGAATGCTCCGATTTTTTTGGCCAGCAATGATGGCAGAATTCACATTCAAATGGATCATAACAATGGTCACCAGGATCTACATCCGGTTCCGTTTCTTTTTTGAGAATCTTGTATAATCTTGATAAATTATCTTTGACTTCATCCAGCTTATTTACAACTTCATCTGTACAATCATTTAAGGTAAAAAAATCGTTTAAATTAAGATCACCAGATCTCACATATTGATTATTAACATGCATTAAGATTGATTTTCTAATTTTATATCCAGCACCTAAAAATGCGTATCTCTGAAGAGCAATATCATCAAGATAATAATCTTTAACACCAGTGGACATTTTGACTTCGATAAGATCCCATTCCTCTGAATCATTCACTTTTTTAAAAATATCTATCTTTGAATATGCACCATCATCAGTAGATGCAGTCGCTTCGAAAATCACAGAATTTCTATTCGCAATAGCATCATTTGTTAATTTGATGGATTTTTCAATTTCATAAGGTTCAGCAACAATTTCGATTCCGTTTTTAAAATATCCTTGAGCAAACTTACCGACTTCATGTCCAGCATTAAAAAGATTATTCATGTTATCTGGTTCTTCTTCTGGTATTAATTCTTTTTTATGCCGATAGTACCATAAAGCTTTTGGACACTGAATACCTCTGAGATATTGGGATTTAGAGATTCTTAAATCGTTCATTTTTTTATCCTTTATGGGAAATTATTCCTGTCAAGCGGCCTCTTTTTCCATGTTTTTTTCATAAAACTTTTGACACTACCGGAAAAATACTTAATCAGATCAATTGAATTCCCATTAATTTTTATGGAGGTTTTTATGGAGACTATAACAGGTTTTGCTCAGAACCTGAAAAATTAATTACAGGATCAGAAATGCTCTCGATCAAATGATAAATATTTTCATCTGCTTTTTTGAACATATTAAGAATCGTTTCAGCTTTAGCCCAATGTAAAATGACTGTATTCTTTGTTGTCCATCAATCACAAATAACTGTTGTTGTGTTAATTTATCGATTTCACGAGAAGGAATATCCCATCCACAAACTTACACCATCCCTACTTTCTCAAGAGACTGTCCAACGCCTCAATCAAAACTCCTGATACATCTGTTTTATTTTCTTTAGCATACCTTTCAACTCTTTCTGCAAGCGGACAAGGCAAATCAAATTGGCAGCTCATAATTTAGCTTGCTAACTAAAAAGTATTATCTGAATTGTACGCTTCTATCAGAAATATTTTCGAAAATAGTCTCTTGCCGAATTCTGTAGAAAAGCAGCGGTAGTCATTCCGTTTCTTCCCCAATTCCAACCTCTATCTGTGCCATTTAAATACAAAAATTCTATGAA
>Ga0233431_1003712_pt1 | contig 17675 bp, 23 predicted proteins | sample SI_118_April2016_FD_179867 | JGI IMG/M metagenome (GOLD analysis project Ga0233431, IMG submission 179867) | Seawater microbial communities from Saanich Inlet, British Columbia, Canada - SI_118_April2016_200_MG | ecosystem: Environmental > Aquatic > Marine > Inlet | place: Canada: British... | reverse complement strand
AAAGGCATCCATCAAACGGTTCGGTAACTTTTGTTTATTTGGTCGAATAGGTATGCCCGTGAACCCGGAGAGGAACTGTAATTTAATTCACCTAAAGTGTAACAAAACTCTTTAGGGATGAAACCGTGGAGATTCAAATAAATAGTCCAATTACGCCATGTTTTAACAGTCATTACAACATGATAGAAACTTTTCCCCAAAAGCTATGATAGTGTAACATAATAGGATTAAAAGCATAATCTAAACGTCAGGAAAAGTGCTAAACCCTCCATTTAAGTTACATCTGAAAGGGAAACACTTCTTTTACAATCAGTAAGTTAAAGGGTGTAACACAAATCGACTAAACAAAAAAGATGAAGTGATTAAGATAAAAATAGGGTATGAACATACATAGATACGCTCGTCAAGCCACACAAAGATAATTAGGTACCCAAAAACACATATCTTTATATATATCCTAAGCTATACGAATATAGCAGAATGGCAGATAAAATAATCAGAGAGATAGATGACAAAACTTGGACTAGATTCACAGGCTGGTGCAAGATGAATGATTCAAGACCAGGAAAGAAGCTTACCGAAATCCTGAAAGCCTTCCTCAAGAAAAATATGAAGTAGTTCAGCAATAAATCAGATCCCCATATACAAAAAATTAGACCCTATAAACCCAACTATGAAAACCGTGGAGACAACTTAAACCCTCGACCCCCAGACTCTGAAAGCAAATCAGACAAATACAAAACCCAGAAATTAATCCTTGACCCAGAAGAGCTCTACAAAAAATGTATCTACTGCGGAGGGATATACGAAGGCGACTACGATAAAGTCATCTACTAAAACGGCGCAGGACCATTAGGAAGAGAATTCAACGATTACCAGATCTCCAAAGGAGTCGGCCCTTGCTGCATGGAAATTTTAAAAGACAATTCGAAGAGGTAAGGAAATACAATTCAAAAAGACAATAAAAATGAAATCCAGAACAAAAGCACGCTCGTTATATGTGCATCACAAAGAATGATCCTCAATGACCTAACCCTTCAAGAAATCGCAGAACTGGACCTGAGAATAGCTGGAAAACTGATAAAAGACTCAGCCTTCATGGTATCCAGGAAAGTTAACCAGGAACTGATGGAGCCTATGAGCAAATGGATCGATGACCCAGGCTGGATGACTCGCTTTAAAGTTTATGAAGACAACATCCCCGACTGGGCAAAATATAAACGTAAGGAAAGAAAATGGAAGCAACAACAAAAAGATCTCTTCAGGCAGAGAATGAAAATGTATTGGCAGGACTTCAATAAAAAACGAAACATGATAAGAGAAGTGGCAAATCTGTTAAACTCTAAAAAAGGATCATCATATCGTTCTATAAACAATGCTGAAAACCAGAAATCTGAGATAACCAAAACATGGAACTATCTTGCCCCTGTCCTGAAAACTTATAGCCCACCAGAAGAACACAAAAGAAATACACAGATGGAATTCATGCAAGCGCTGAAAATATCGGTCTCAAACCTCCTCCCCTGGCGAACTATCCTGCTCTCGGAACTCTATGAAAATCAAAAAGATATAATGAGATTCAAAGACTTCAAAACCCGCTACATGGAAGACCCGAAAAAAGATGAAGCATCAAAACTGATTCACCTTCTCCAGCTCGACAGCGAAGGAACAATAACACTAACACAATCTGAACCCTTCAGAGATATCTGTATTTCTCTTGCAACAAAGATTATATCAACTCCCCTTTTTTCAAGCCCTGCAGATGCCTACGACTCAAAACATAGTGGTTCAGATACATATTCATCAATAACAAACAATTCAGATATCATAATCAAAGACAGCGAAGGATCAACATATAATTTCGACTGGCAAACTCTCAACAATACCCAAAGAAACAAGGTCATTTCTGATATAAAGAATAATAAAATCTTATTATATAAGGTGATGTGAGGTAAGAAAATGACACCTTTTATATCCTCTTCAAAATACCCAATAAAACAACATCGTTTCCTGGAGGCCCTAACCAACCACCTAAGAGAAATCGACAACCCAGACCCGGACATCATCACCCATGACAGGTATGAATACCGAGAACTTAACCTTAAAGGCATTGGCACTATCCCAAAGATCACATTCAAGCCATACGGTTGCAGTACTAGAATTAAAGCTGAGATAATGAGAACTGCAAGCCTCAGTAATGAATCCAGGCAAACAGAGATCGCTCAAATACGAGCTAAATTCGGCCTGAAAACAGCACGTGACACAGAGAGCCGAATCCTGGCACGACTCTTTGAAAGTTACTGGAACAACTACTGGCGATCCATTAAAACAGCCCTGGCACGGATCGAGCAAGCCCAAAAGCTCTTCATAACAACATCAGACAAAGGCGAAACAATCAGCGAGCCTATGAAAATCCTAATGGGCAACAAAGCCTTAGTGCCTAATGAAGAAAAAGAAAACAATCAAGACGAAAAAAATAAACAAATGAAATCCTATATGGATGAACTCATGGAGGTTGAATGATATGGCAAGACCAATTAGAGCTACTCCAAGACTAAACAAAAAAGAGTCTGAAGAGTTTATCAAAGAAATGCATCGAGTGGATAAAGGCAATATTACTGGCTCAGATAAAGAAATTGTGAAAACACTACTTGATGGCTTTTTGTAGAAAACTTTAACCCGCTCCGCAACAAAGCAAGCGGAGCGTGATAAAACATGAATAAAATCCAATTAAACCCACCACCAAAGACCAAAATATGCCAATGCTGTGGAACGAAATCTAAGATCAGGAAAACATTTAAACAAACAGATCGTTTAGGTGGAGTCAGTGCAAGATGGGAATGCGAAAAATGTATATATCTGGATTATGACAGCTACATAAAAAGGAAAAATAATAGTTCAGATACTGTTATCAGTGAATTATGCCTTCACTGTGAATCTGAAGTCATTCTCGATAAGGTTTTGAAAATCCAAGAGTGTCCAAGTTGTGGAAAGGCAATAAAGCCGTGTTCAATGTGCGAAATGGAACTGGTTAAATGCCTTGATTGTAAATTATGAGGTGATTAACCCGCTCCGCAACGAGACAAGCGGAGCGTGATAAAACATGAATAAAATGAAAAAAAGTAAAAAAATTGAAACCAAAAACTGTATCCATACTGTTGGTGATACCTATACAACAATACCTTCTGATAATGATGGAGTCTATATCAGATATAAATGCCTTAAGTGTGGCGATTTGATCAAAGACTATTATGAACTTGCAAACAGATACAATGAATCAGAAGAAAAGGAAGAATTGATCCCTAATAATGAATAAGAAATATAGAAGGTGATGCAAACTTAAAAAGCAAACATTTAGAATAAAATCAAAAGAAGGCATTTCCCCAGAGGAACTGCTCGGATGCCTTGAAGACACCATATCAAAGGAAGAATGGACAGTTGGTGAGGTAGTAGAGAATAGGCTCTATTCATTGGATGAAATCAAAAACATTATCAACCATTGGAGACAAGACCAGGGAAGCCTCTTTAATGAGGAAACCGATATACCCAGACTAATCAAGCTGTTTGAACAGGGGTGATCCACTATCCAAACCCGTCTAAAGCCTGTCATGATATCAAGAGTCCGTAAGGACTACCCTCAGATCAATTATGTTGATGATAAGGGCATCCAATGGATAGAGATCAACAGAGGATGTAAAAGGCAATGTGAATTTTGTTGGGCAGATCCAAATTACAAAGTTTTTCCAGTGCCAAAGATAGTCAGCAATAAAGTTCAAATAATCGGTGAAAATATCCTCTATGATCCAGATATTAAAGATAAACTTATCGAGCTTGGAAACAAAAGAGTGAATAACAAGGTGGTCTATTATGCGATATGTAACGGTGTGGATTACCGCCTTCTGACAGATAAAATCATAGAAATGCTATCAAGCTACCGCTTCGGTAAAATCACAAAAAAAGGCAACTCTGGAAAAAGGGAGTATCAATCGCTTGGGATTTAGGAAAAGAGCAAGAAAAAGATATCAAACAACTCATCACTAAACTTGAAAAATTTAAGTTTATACGAAAACATATTATGATTCATGTATTGGTCAATTGGAAGATTCCTCTTGATGTGTGTGAATATAAACAATCCTTGCTATACGATTTGGGTGTCATGATTGACGACTGTACTTGGGAATGTACAAAAAGAAATTTCCTGCCTATGTACTGGACTGTGAAAGAATACAAATCCTTCAGAAGGAAATGCAGAATACATAACATCAAGATCCCAAGAAATGGGTATTATTCAAAAGAAAACCCTACATCCAAAAAGCTACAACTAAAAAAAATATAGTTGACACAAGATAACACACCATGATAACGCTTGTTTCCAACTTATAAATCTTTTTTAAAGGAGACAAGTGATGCCAAAGAGAAAGGTCATTGACAATAAAGCCCTGGTCAAAATGATTAAGGATCAAGCCAACCAGTCAGACATTATGGAAAAATTTGGCTTCAAGAACACCACACAACTAAAAGTAGCATATGCAAATGCCCTCATGGATACCGGAGAAGCCCCACAGATCAAAGGCAAAGGCAGAGTCAAAAAACCCAAAGAGGTTGACTCAAAAGTTTCAGTCAACGGCAGAGGTTCCCTGATCATTCCTAAAGTCCTCGTAGAAAGTATGAACATTAAACCCGGTGCAACCTTTGAAGTTAAGAAAAGTACGAAAGGAATCTCATTAACCAAAATCGCACCTGAAATAGAAGAACCAGAAAAGAAATAATCTAAACCCTAACCTTTCACCCCCTACCAATTAAACTCACCAAAATAAGCGAAAAATCCCTGTAGGATAGGGATTTTTCATGCACACCTATCAGCTTCAGTTTAAAATGAAAATCATAATCTTGGAAAATGCAAAAGACAACGAGACCAGCATCACAGGTTGGGAAATACCCCGAGAGCCGCAATCTCTACGGTGATATGATTCAGGTAATAGACTGGGGTCGCACCCTATTGGCTCCCTGATGAAAAAGTTTCCCTCTTGTCTCGCAAGATTTTCCAAGATAAATTCCCTTCCAAAATAACGAAACCCTTAATTCGGTAAATATCAAAGGAATCAAACCGTAATACGGGAAATCGCCCCACCTATTGAAACTCGCCAACTGTACACCCTTTTTATGTGTACACTTCCCCTTGAAGCCTTTCACGTCGAGAAACCATAAAACCGCACTATCCACGCACTGTCAAAAATCCAATATATCCAAAACCACAGCAAAAAATATCCATTTGCCCATCAATCTGGGTGGGAACACCCCATGTTTGGAAATTGCCACTATTTCGGCAAAAGTACATTTAGAAGATCAGCCGAAATCAGCCAGACCTCAAAACTTTGACATTGGATACTTTTGGACATTTGGACAAATTGGGATGGCTCATTTAAAGGCCGTTTTTGATAAAAAATACTGGATGTGATTAACGAATGGAGAAAAAAGACATAAAAAAGATAATATTGCCTGCTAAGATCGAGGCAGCTAAGTACAAAATCTATAAGATAGATGATATAATCAAACTCTCAAAGATATTTTTTCCTCAAAATGCAGCATTCAAAAAAAGAGCCAGCTTTGTAGCGATCTTCATAGAACTAAGGAAAGCAAAAGACAAGAAGCTCAAAACCCTTAACCATATCCCTTCAAAATATGATATCGCTCATAGTATATTTACCAGAGCCAGGTCAAAGATGAAATATCTGGGCCTCATAACCAAGTATGGAGGATATTGGATGTTCTCTACCGGATTTGCAAGCTCAATGAAAAAAATGGCAGGAATCCTTAAAGTCCACCAGCAGGCCCCAGAGACAAATGAAGATCACCTTGAATATATCTATGTCGAAGCCGCAAAGAGCGAAGATATTCTGTATAGGAAGATGGAAGATGCTGTGTCAGAACAAAGGCGAATCAAAGAGCAACAAGAAGATAAAGAGAAATGGGACAAATGGAATGAAGTCCAAAACCAAGATTAGACCTTCTCCCCTGTGTCAGGATAGTTCGACGTTCCTTCCCTCATTATCTTTTGAAATTTGCACAAGAAATTCAGCAAAAAGTATTGTGTTACCATTCAATAGAAAGAAATATTTTCATTCTTACATGTCTCTTGTGAGTAGCTACGAAATAGAGAGGAAAAGGTGGCAGTAAATTTCCTTTGGAACCTAATAATAGGGTTATGTCAAATAGCTGTCGTCTCAGATTTTCTGTTACTCATTAATGACAAGGTTTTAAGTGGGAGGGAAGTTGTCTTATGGAAAACCTGAATATTTTATTTGTTGGGTGTTCAAAAAGGTTTTTCAGTTATCCCTGAACAGAGACAACATTTATAAATCCTTTGTTAACAATAAGATCCTTGCTCAATATATTATAATATAAATATTATATAATATATTATATTATATTATATATATACTAATTTCCATATAGAAATAAATAAAACAAGAAAAGGCACATGCAAGAATCTTCTATTTGAAAGTTCCATCGGCCATTTACCCACACACTTCACTGTTTCTATTTATGAGTGGTGAAAAAACATTAAGTATCAGAAGTGTTTCCTATGAAGGTAAGACCAGAAAATGTCCAATACAAAACAACAAACCAAAGACAGTACAGAAACATTAATAGAATCTTTACACGCTTCAAGAAAAAAAAGAACGCTCCTAATTAACCCTGACTACCTTGACGATGAAAAGCTGCCGGATGACGAAAGAAGCGCCGTCCTCAAGGAAATATTTAACAAAAACATTCGGGAAAAACAGCTCAGCAAAATCATATCTCATCTCACACCGTTACTGGACGGTGCTCATCCTCCTTCAGCACTGATATACGGACCCACGGGATCAGGCAAAACGGTCACTTTGATGCATGTGCTCTCAACCTTTGAAAAAGTAGCTGAACGACGCAGCATCAGTTTCACTTATCGATACATTGATCTAACATCACCAAAAACTTATTTCGGGGCACTCAACGAGGTCGCGATTGCACTTGATAACTCAAACCGGAAATATCGGAAAGGCATCCCGGTTGAATATATGCAGGAAATGATAATAAAGGCCATCTCTGGTTACAAAGGCTTTTTAACGTTCCTTATTGATGAAGCCGACAATATTTCACCAAACCCTGATGCATTTTTGATGTATCTGGCAAAAACGCTTCCTCGTAAAATTTCTTGCAGATTGATACTGATCCTCTTAACGAACAGATTAGACCTCGAAAAAACGCTTGATCCAAGAATCTTGAGCTGTCTCAAAAAGACAGACATGATTTTTGAGCCCTATGACGCTCTTGATCTGCTTGAGATCCTTAAACTGAGATCCGAAAAAGCTCTTCTCAAAAACAAGGTAGACGAGGCTGCGCTCAGAAAAGTTGCTGCTTATGCGTCCCGCGAAACCGGCGATGCAAGAAAAGCGGTTGAGTTACTCGCCAAAGCTGTAAAGGTTGCAGAGGAAACTTCTGGGTATTTGGGCGAAACAGAGGTGGATATCGCTGAAAGTAGACTGGAGGTTGACAAATCAACTGAATTAATCAATGCTTTAGCAACGCATCAGCGTTTTGCTCTTCAATCCTGTTACGAACTCCTGAAAAAAGGTTCCAAAAAAGTATCTACTGCTCAAGCCTATGATCTGTACAAAGAAATTTGTAATGGAGAAGGTTCCCGTTTCTTAAGTCAACGACGTTTCTGTGACATCATCAGTTTTCTTGATCTATACGGCCTTATTTGTGCCCGCGTGGTTTCCCTAGGGAGATACGGTAAAAAAAGAAACATAATGAGTTCGCTGCCTGACCAAGTTATCAAGACCTTCCTTTGACACAGATCAATACCCTTGCCTGAAATGAAACGGATTCTTTCAACTTTCATGCGCGGTTTCCGGATCGCCCGACGTCCTAACTCGCTCCAGGAAAGCTTCAAGCTTCCCATAGTGGGAGCCTTTCCAGTAAACTTTTCCGCAGCCGGTGCATCCGCTGAAATCGAAGAAATACTTTTTCGTGAGTGACTCCAGGCGCGGTAGAGCCTCTTCCTTTGTGACAGGGGCCAAGTGGGAATTGCAGGCCATGCACCTCGTGAACGGCTTTATCGATCTTATCAGATCGAAGCGGCGCATTACCTCGACGCACTGTTCTTCAGGATCATTCGAACGGATGAAGAGCCCCCTGTTTACGACCCGCCGCATGAGGAGTTTCCGGTTCCGGGACAGGAACACCCGTTTTTCTCCTGTAACAGATTCAAGTAGCGTTTCGGTGGAAGCATCATTCGAGAATTCCGTGTCGAATCCGAGGAGCCTGAGCTTCTTCGCAAGGGCTCCGAGATGCACGTCGGCGACGAACCTGAGATCGCGGAGCGGTCGACCCATGAGCCTTGTCACACCCGAGATATCAAGCGATTCGAAAACCGGGTATACGGAGATATCATCCCCGCCGTTGATCAATTGGTCAAAGTCAGCCGATACGCCGTTAACCAGGATGAGATCCACCTCGGTATGCGGCACACCGCACGATTCGATGCAGTCCTTCAGTGAGGTGTGATGCCTGTAAATCCTTCTGAAACGGGTCTTTCGGCGGGACTTCTGGAGGAAATCGTTCAACTCCTCGTAGAAGCGTATCGATATCGTGATTGTGCTTTTGCCTGACATGTGAGCAATCAGTCCGGGTCCGTTTTCCGGACCCTGCGGTTGCCGCCGACTCTTTTGCGCCGCGGACCTCCCTCATGGAGATGGTGTCTGTTTATGCTGCTGAACCGCCCTCCTCGGACGGGGTGGGGCGGATGATACTGGAACATCACGTTTATTCAAATCCCATGGGAGCTTGTTAAAACAGAGTTCACCATGGAAGATCATAGTCGCTGGTTCATCGTAAAACAATCTACGATCACCCGCAATATGATTCTTCGAATGGCTGGCGTTACAAAACTGTTCTCCTGATGATTTAGAGAAAAGAAAACCAATTCGAGCTGCGGCATGGCTTTTTCAATGATCAGATCAGAAAACGCCCGGGGCATTGCTGAAATTCCTGGCAACCCTGCCGAAGATGTATCTGTAGGCGTTGACGCCCAGTTTCTTTGCTGTTTGGGTAATTGTTATAAAGGGGTCTTTAGCTGTTGTTTCCGCATCGGAGTATGTTTGCAGACTGACGTTCTGCCTGCGCTTTGAACCCTTGTGCCCAACTCTGAATCTCCATAGCATCGATAATCATATAACTATCAAAGATTCTTGACTAAAGATCAAGGTTAGAATAGGGTCACAAAATTCTCAAAATAATATATAGAAATTCAAAATTACCCAGGAGCATACCCCCTTACCATGACCATCACAAAATCCAACATCATAAAAAGCATCTCCCAAAACACAGACCTCGACAAAGCCGAGTCCGCCCAGACCTTTGAAATCCTCCTGGAAATCATAAAATCCACCCTCGAATCAGGCGAGGATCTCATGATCTCCGGATTCGGCAAATTTGAGGTAAAGGATAAGAAGCAAAGAAAAGGCAGGAACCCGGCAACCGGCAATGACCTGATCCTGGATGCCCGGCGAGTGGTCACCTTCAAATGCTCAGATAAACTACGAAAGAAGCTCAACAACAAGGCAAGTTGAGCAAACATTCATAAGCAAAAGAAATCAGTAAAGGCTTTCCACTCCGTCAATGGAAAGTTGGCTGTCCGAATTTAAGGAAGATGAAATTTATGGAAAGACTTACTTCAAAGGATCTGGCTCTATTCAACGGCTTATCTGAAGATGAATCACAGCGTTTTTTCTCTTATCTCTTTTCTATCCCGAAAAAAGAAGGGAATAAGCCAAACCTACGTTCTCAAGCCATCGGGTTGTACGATCCTTTTTGTGACAGGCATAGTTATCCTCTCGGGATTTTGTGGCAATCTGCTCCTTATAGCTTTTGCGACCATGGATGTGTTTATTGCTACGGAAGGTCCTATTTGCACCAGTTCAAAGGAGGGGCAACCGAAAAAAAAGGTTTCCGCCGTAGCTTTGACCGATCCCTCTCAGCTATTAAGACCCTCAATTTACCTCCACGCCATCTCTCCATGGCCAATTCCACAGATGTACTACAAGGAAATTTGGAAAAAGAACACCGTCATACCCTCTACATGCTGCAAAAACTGAGTGAGTACCGAGACCATTTTTCTTCAATCTGTATTTTGACAAAAAATCCTGGTATCCTGTTTGACGATCCGGCATATATCAAGGCATTAAGAGATCTCCAGGTTGATCTCCAAGTGAGTATTGCCTTTAATCGTGATGCCCAAGGTAAACTCCTTGAACCCGGCGCACCGCTGGTTTCCGAAAGGCGGATGGCAGTGGAAAAACTTGTAAAGGAAGGGATCTCAGTGGCTCTTCGTATTGATCCACTCTTACCCAGAGGTGTTGAAGATTGCATAGAATATCAGAGCCTGCATGATGATCTTGAACCGCTGGTTTCCTGGGCCGCCAAGGTGGGTGTCACCCATATCATCTCTTCACCCCTTAAGCTGGTCTATAGAAGAAACACGGTTTCCTGGTTCAATAAAGCCATTGTGAATGCCTTTCCAGATGTCCGGCGTAGTTACCGACGAATGCCACAACCAAGGCAAGACGAACTTCTACGGGGGTTGCGGGAGCTATGCGATAAATCTGGACTGTCATTACAACACTGCTTCCAAAATATCCTTCAGCGCAATCCCTTTGCCCAACAATGATATCGCCGAGGCCCTACACATGCCAAAAATCCCAAACAGCCAAATGAAACCAACCAGAGAACAGCTAATCGACTATATCGAAGCCCTGGAAGGGGTAAACGCACAGCTCACCGTACCCTACGCAGATGCCTTGAACTCCTGGCGAACGTGCCTCCTGAAATTTCAGGTAATAAGGATTGGAAAGAGATGTTCAATAAACTGAACCAGGTCGTAGAAGTGGGAGAATGGATATCCAAGAAAGATGAAATTGACAAATCACTGCATTAGAAAGGAGGACCAATGGATAAAGATGTTTTCAAGAATGATGACTGGTTGGAAAAAACAAGCAAAACAAAGGAGAGAGAATTAGAAGGCGATGAAAGGCTTGATGCAATAAGTCATGGAGCTGATCCTGATAAAGTATTTATGATTGAGAGTGACGTTTCAGAATGGCAAAAGGAATCTGAAGAGTTATTAGCTTCAATCAATAGATCTGAAAAAATACATAACATCCTAAACTCTACTCTAATAAAAGATATAGCTAAATGTTTTATAGAATCCATTACACACTACAATAACGAGAATGATTTTTCATATCTTAAAGATGCAGATATATCTCAGAAATTTTCATCTGAATTTGCCAGCCGATTTAAGCAAGGATTCTTCACACACTATTCCATAGACCTTTCAATTATTTCTAACAATCACATCAAGTTAGATGAAAAATTATCTAATGAATCAAAGAAAACAATAGAAAATAATGCAGAAAAATATCTTAAAGGAATTAAGCCATTTGAATACCATGATTTTATTGCATATTATATAAAAAGGGATATCAATTGGTCTGTATTTTATACCCTGAGAGGACTTGAAAAGACAAAAACGCAGTATATGAACTCTACACCTGAAACAATCAAAAAAATGGAAGAAGAAAGATTGCAATGGGAAAAAAATAGTGAACAGTTCGAACTTATCAATAAAAAAATAGAAGAAGAAAAACCAGAACTAAACTACCAAATGCTAAAGACGTATTTTATTGGCTATTGTACGTATGAAATGTTTAAGTCTGAAACTCGATCATATTGATAAATCACTGCATTAGGGGAAATCAAAGTTACAAAACGAAATGAAAAAATTAGTTTTTTCTTCATAATTTAAAGTTTCTGATTCAAAATATTCAATTTGTTCATCACTTAGCCCTGCCTTAGACAAACCATTTCTAATCTCTCTTAATCCTATGTTTCAACCCCTTAATCCTCTCAAACCCTCTGAAATTCATTATCGTTTGAATCATTTTAAATTCATAAAGAGATATCATATCTAATTGATATTCTCAGCTACATTACCTTTCCCCACCCTCTGAGGGGAAAGCCAATATCCATATTAAATAACAACATGAGCGTTCTCCTTGGAGCAAAAAGAATGGAACTCTCAGAATTAGAAACCGTATACCAATCAGAACAACATAAAATAAAACTCAATGACCCTAAGAAAGTCTTCAATGAAACCAAAGATCTGCAAGCCTGGAAAAAAGAAGCCTTCGTTGTATTCTGCCTTGATACAGACCTGAGCATTATATCAAGAGAGATCATAACAATCGGAACCCTCAATAGCTGTATCATCCATCCGAGAGAAATATTCAGAACAGCCATAACAAGAAATGCAAACTCAATCATCGTAGCCCATAACCACCCTTCAGGTAATCTGACCCCTTCAAAGGAAGACCTCGATATCACGAAACAGCTCAAAAAAGCCGGAGAGATCTTGAACATCCTTCTCCTGGATCATGTCATAGTCAGCAAACAGGGCTACCATAGCATTAAAGATAAAGAGAACTTCATCTTCTAAATCCTCGTCAAGCCCATAAACTCCAATACATCCATTCTATCACAATAGTATTTATATACTTTCAAACTTTGAAAGAATCAAAGTAATCAAATAACAAAAAGGTGACGAATATGAGAACAATAAATGTTGTTTTTGAAGATAGAGAATATGACCAACTAAATAAGCTGAAAGGCGACCTTACATGGCATGATTTTTTATTGAAATTATCCAAAGAAGGTGTACCCAAACAAACGAGGTAAAACAAATAAGATCCCAAAACCCGATAAATAGAAAAAGAATATTGCAACTGCCAATGTTCAATCAAAGACCAAATTCCTGCTTCGGCATAAGCCAGAATGCAGTAGACCAGCTATCCTATGGCCTCGCCCTGGCGTTTAGAGAAACAGCTAAAGGAATGTGATAATGGATAATTAAGCATGTTCCTCTCATTCATCGGACAATCTTAGGATTAATAACTTTCCATTTTGTAAAAATAGAATATTTCGACAAGAAAAGCAAATCAAAGAAAAGCGTAGAAGAATCAATATCAAAATCAAAAACCAAGGAGGGCTAAAACAAATGCCAAACATACAATTCCATGCAACAGATGAGCTGTATATAGCTCACAAGAAAATACCAGACAACAAAAAACAAGAATTCAATAATCTCTTAAGAAAAGTTCTACAAAAAGAACGCATAAAAAAAGGATACTTGAAAAGCTAAAATGAGCAAAAGAAAGATCAGGAGAAGAAAAAAACATAAACTGAACCTGATATCAAAACCCTGGCAAACCATTGGTTTCATGATATTGGTTGCAGCAGCAATTATATTTGTTTGGTATTTAACGTTCGAAATGTTTTTTCCAGATACATATATAAAATTCGGCGATGACCCACGTTCAGAATATGATGATTTTGAATGCTTCAATAGAGGAATCGTAAAGGCGAATACATACGAAATAATCTGTTGCTATAAACGCCCATTCGTGACAACAATTGACCATTCAGAAAACAAAACATGGCAAACAACCCAATGCTTTAAAATAACCAATATAACCCAAAAAGAAATATAGAAATAAAAAGTAAAAAGAAAAAGATGAAAGCCAGATCCCAAGCCCACTCTAAAAGACTTGAGTATAAACTACATCCAAATCTAAAACTCTCTACCTATCAGAAAAGCGACTGAAAAAAGAACCCATAAAAAGCGTATCACAAATCAATGATTGTACAACTGGAGGCCAGAAAAAAACAACAAAATCCAGACTTCATGAACTATACACCAAAGCGGAATAATTATAGTTGAAAAATCCCAACAAAATAAGTAGATTGCCAGGTGAAAAGGAGTGAAATAAAAGAATATAGGAGAATCCAATGCCAGTTAAAGATATAAAATACCATGATTTCCTGACAACTGGAAAATATCCAATATATAACGGGCGAGTGGCACTCCACTATTATGAGCTGAACAAATATTCAGCCAGACAACTGGAGACATGGAAACATGAAAATATAAGATACCTCCTGTGCTTCAGACAAATGTTCCCATATAAATTGGATCAGTTCAGAAAAGCTGTGAACGAACCCTCAGGCTATTGCTTTGAAACCGGAACAAAAAAACCTGTGTGTAAGAAATGCAGAATCGCAAAAACCCTAGGAAAACCATGCTATAATGTCGATGAATATTTTAAAATGATGCAAGCAAGTACATTTATTGGCTTCGCAAATGCCAATGAGAAATGGTGTAAGAAACTCAAAAACCACTGCTGGAAAAAACTGTGGGAAGAATACTCTGTTCACACTCCAGAAGATCAAATAGAAACCATCTATTTGTCAGAAAATACCTACCATGACTCAATAACACGCGAAGAGATCCCAATCCCAGATGAGGCCCCTGGTTTCCTGCCAGATGATAATGACCTAAAACCTCAATTCATCCAATCACAATAAATATAGTCAAACCACTTTCCACGCTAATCAAACACCTGAAGTTTTGTTTGTAAACAGACCTTTAAGTAATTCCCCTTAAAACCAGAGGGGAATTGCCTCTGGAGGTATATAGATGAGACAAATAAATAAACAAGAAGGATTAGATAAGGCAGAAAGACTGGAAAGATTGGAACAATTTAACGGTGATGTCCTTGATGATATAATCATCGAAGAACAAAACATCAATCCTCACAACTGCGACCACTCACCAAACCACCTGTTACCGCTAAGAATCGAATTCAACCCGACAACAAACAAGCAAATAATAATCAATAAATGTATGTGTTGTAACGCGGAAATCCCAGATGACTACTCGATACGAAGTCAAGAATACGCATACATGGACGAAAGCATGATGAATTGATAAGAGGCAAACAAGATGAATAAACAATCATTCGATATTGAAACAATCAAGAAAGAAGAAGGGCAAGGCTTAAGTGAGCATAAAGAAATTATGATCGAAGCCCTCAAAGACTACCGGACATGGTATATAGACCAAATACACCCTATGGATAATCCAAGTGAATCAGACAAGGTAAAGGTCTCTAAGATAGACAACTCAATAAAATATTTAAAAAGGATTAATTTCCCATTCATTCGAGGGAAATTGAACCCTCAGTGATATAAAGAAAACAGTAAACAGTCCCATCGTGGCGGAGGAAGTAAAATGGAAATAAGAAAACTGAAAAACAGTGCAGGAGAAATCCTAACAACAAAAGCTGGAAAAGAGCTTGAAGAACTAAGATTTCAAGTTGGTGACCAATTTGTCCCAATATTCAACAGCGTCTTAGAACGACAACATGATGCAGTAGTCAAAGGGAAGACCAAGAAGATTACAAACTATAGCATCAAATGCCGAGCAAGAGACAATGACAAAAAGGCAATCATTCACAATGGAGATGAAGAAATCTTTGTAGCATTGACTCCAACACAAGCCAAAAGCCTTAAGCAAAAGGTAGAAGACGGAATGGAACTGAATCAAAACCTGTTCGTAGCATATGCATATGATAGCAAAGAACACGGCCCCCAGATAGGACTTGGACTTAAAAAAGCCACAAAGCCAGCAAAAACCTTTGATGAATTAGATAAGGAAATGACAGAATCCATCAAGGAACGTCAACAAAAACAGAACCAAGAGAAACAATCATCAAATCCAACACAAGCACCGGCATCGTTATCTTCGCCCCATCGACCAGTGGAACGACGGCAAGTCGCAGGAATACAAAGACCGAAAAATGTTTAAGGTCGATAATGATAATCAAAGTCCAGCACAATTGTAGAAGTGAAAGAAGGTTTTACAGAACCAGTAATCCTTGTATGATACCTATTAAACATGAGTATTGCCTTATCTTCCAGAAAAACTAAGGAAGATGGAGGCTGATAAAAATCTGGGGAAAAGATAACATAACAATCAACTATCATAAGTGTAATACAATGCTTTTTCAAGGCTCCAAAAAGGAAGCTAAAAGACAGATAATCTCTTGTGTTGGTTGTGCTAAGAACAATACTGAATAGAAATAGAGACTCATCTGTTTTGTTTTTTCCTTCGGAAAACAAATCCAATGGAGGTAATTGAAATGGACATAAAAGAATTTAAGAAACTATTAGCGTCAAACAAATGCCCTTTTTGTGAAAGGGAATTAAAGTATTATGATGGGGCTTTGGGATATGAGGCTCTTAAGTGTTATAGTTGCAAAATTGACATTGACCATAACGGATTACATTGGGAGGATTAAGTATAGATCATGTTTAACGCGGTTAATCTATTGCGCTAATTGTGTTGATAGCACCTTCGGGACGTGAACACGCAAATCCTCTATCGTAAACCTTTCGATTCAAAAACTGATTTCTAAATTCAAGATTCCTTTGAATCCGAAAACTTTATCGAAGGATTCACTTGCGTCCCCTATCTCTCTTTCTTGATTTCATTTCCTGATACTAATTCTATCCTTTGGTTTTAAAGATTAGAAACCAAAGGAGTTGATATAAAAATGGAAAGCGTAAGAAAACAAATAGAAATAGGTGAACAGGTAGATAGCTGGATAGCAGATGAACAATTGCCAAGAATAGCAGGGTTTAAGGTCATAAAAGGGTTTGACCAATACGAGGGCATGGACGAAGACGAGATTTCTGCATATAAGGAATTTAGGAGATGGTTTGTAAATAAAGATTTAGACCTTCTAAAATTGATACCTCAGCAGGATAAAGACGACTTCTACATACCATTTGAAGATGATGATTCAATATCATATGCATTCGGGTCAATGGACTTCCAGAGACTAATTCCAAAGTTCAACAAGTATCATTACAAGCTAAAGATGATATATGAGAGGATTAAGGACTTGGCAGACACACACGCAGCAATAAGTCAACAGGAAGGCAAAGAAAATACAAAGAGGAAATATGTGGAAATAGTTGCAACCGAGTTCAGAGACAATGCAAAAGGCTTATTAGAAACATATAACATGTATCCTCACTTAGTCAGCAAAGCGAAGCTGTTTGATAGAATCGAAATGACAAACAGCAAAATAAGAAAGTGTAAAGATATTTGGAATAAGTACGCCTACCTCACTTGAGGTGGCTTTTATAATGCCAAATGCTAAAGAAGAGTTTCAGAACAGGATTAAAACTATATGCCTGTTCTGTGGGGAAGAGGTTGAGAAAAAACAGATAATCAAAGGGAAAGTTATCTGTGAGGTGTGTGATGTGTCAGTATTCAATGCAAAAGTGCAGAGACAAGAAACGCAGGATCAATACTATAAATACAAAAAGCAAAAAGAGGGAGAAATGACAACAAAGTTAATCACAAAGGTCATTCTACAGAAGCTATAAAGAAATATAATAAGGCGAGAAAGAAAAAGGGATATCGACGGACAAATTCAGAAAGAATGTAAGTTAAAAAAGTTGAGGTCAACCGAGAGTCATTTTTCATTGGTCTCTCCTTCGCGACCTCAAAGAGAGGGAAACATAAGCCATATAAAAATATATAGGCGGTTAAAAATAGAGGTTAAAAATAGGGAATGAAGATTTGAAGAAGGTGTTAAGGATATTGGACAATAGGGCCAATTGGAAAAGATAAGTACAGGAGACTGGTAACTACGGGACCCTTCGGGTAAGGGGGCTATGGGTTGCCGTAGCCCCCAAAGGAAGCGGTGGGGATAAACCCCACT
>Ga0233431_1003711_pt1 | contig 17677 bp, 16 predicted proteins | sample SI_118_April2016_FD_179867 | JGI IMG/M metagenome (GOLD analysis project Ga0233431, IMG submission 179867) | Seawater microbial communities from Saanich Inlet, British Columbia, Canada - SI_118_April2016_200_MG | ecosystem: Environmental > Aquatic > Marine > Inlet | place: Canada: British... | reverse complement strand
CGGCCCGTTGTCTGTTATTCAGTTTTCCAACTTCCTGATCAACAACTTTAATCGAACCGGAAGTCGGTTGATCCAGGCATCCGACTAAATTAAGAATAGTGGATTTCCCACTTCCTGATGGGCCAACTATAGACACAAAGGTTCCTACCTCAATATCAAGGGATACATCCTTTAATGCAGAAATCGTAACCTCCCCCATTTGGTAGGTCTTACTGAGATGATTAACTTCAACTAAAGACATGGATTTCCTCCTAGAAAAAGATAAAGTAATTCAATAATCACTTTACCTTATTATCAAAAATAAAAAATGGACCTTTCTGTTAAAATAATGTCTTTTGGCAACATAGTCCATTTTTATTGAACTTAAATTAATCATAATTTAACAATATGAAGATATTATGATGAAAACATGTGTAATCAATGAAGATTAAATTTTGCATATATAAAACTAAAAAAAATTGTTGACCCGGTTTAATATATTTTAATTTGTCTTATTATTATATTAGGTAAATTCTTTAATAACTATGCCTCTTTTATAATTTTTCTATATGAAATAACAGATATTGCTAACCATAATAGCATCCGGAAAGTTAGGGCATAAAATGTTCTAAGCTCATAAATCGCTCCTTGTACGACATAGATACTAAAAACCAACGAAATGATCACTATTGCTAATGTTATAATAACAGATATCATTACAGACCATTTTTTACATTTCCACAGTCCAAAACCGGTAATTATATACATAAATCCGGATAACAGGTTAAACCAGACAACAAATTCAACATAGTTTCCGGCAGATTTTTGGATAACGTCATTGGGAAATAATACAACACTTCCTGATATAACAGTCATAGTGCCGAAAACAACTGCTATTACTGAAAATACTCTTATTAGAACCATTATTATCTCCTTACTTATCAAAATTTTGTCCTTTGTAAACTTCTGACGGGATCAGCTAAATTAAATATTAAACTTATGGGATATTATAACATCCTGACTATAAAACTTCTTAGCTTCATTTTGTATTTTTAGGTCAGTAAAATATTAATGCCCCTTATCAGATTTGGTTATAATCTCTACACAATATTTACTTACCACGTCGGGTGATTTAAAGATTCCGTCGAGAAATTTCCTATACCCCCACAAGTTAACTTTTTAAGGTGAATTTAATCACAACCAGTCTTACTTTTTTATTATACTCAGCATCCATCATCTTGATTTCGGATAAAGAACTGATATTCACCACTATCAGACATGTTACAATCAATAGTTGAAGGTTGCATGTTCAATTTTGTTTGTTCATCTATCAAAATATCAATATCACTGATGGTGTTGATTTCTTCTTTTTTAGGCTCATCCAGAGTCAATCCCAATTCGGGTCCACTTCAACCAAATCCTGCAAAAATAATTCTTAACATTTTCCCCGGATATTCATTCAAAGCTTTGGAAAGCTCTTTTTTAGCTTTATCTGTTATTTTAATCATTTTATTCCTTATATGTTGTAAAATATAATTTGCTTTATCCTCAGTTTCTTCCTTTTTTGTCGGACTCACTGCTTATTGAGCTCTTCCATGTCAAATTTGATTTGATTAATTTGTAAGACCATTTCAATCCTTGGGGTAAGTTTTTTATAAACTTGCTCTTGGTAAAATTTAATTGTCTATAACGCACACACTATGCCATTTAAATAATACATTGATTTAATAGACTAATTTGTAATTTTAAAATTTTTATTAATTGCTTTATGTAACATAACGTTGCACATGTTGCTGTCATCGCAACTTATGCAACATTCGTAAGTTTTTCCTATTGAAAAGGTAATATTTAATTTTTGTGGTTTGAAATTGAATTGACTTATCTAAAAAGTAGCTTTTGGGCACAGGAATCATCACAGCAACATTTTGGAGGAATGATAGCTTTGATCTAGCTAAGAAGGCGGCATATAGGATCCATACATTTTGCAAGAAGTCCGCTTAGTTGATTCAAAAATATTGCTCGTTTTCAACTCTTGGCATCCGTATTCGGATTAAGCAATAATTCCATATATTACTCCAGCCAATACGGCACCCGTAAAACCAAGGGTTCCATATACAACAAATACTTGACGTCGCACTAAGGCAAAAACAGCTGTCATCGCGGGAATACTACTAATAGCCCCCGCAACAATAAAAGCCATTCCTGAACCCGCCGACATTCCTTGTTCCATCAATCCAGATACAAGAGGTGGAGCTACATAGGAATTTAGATATGCGGGGATTCCTACAGCAGCGCTTAAAATAATTGGTAAAAGGCCATTTCCGCCAACAACATTCGAGATAGATTCCGCGGGTACATAATGAATCATCAGGCTCTCTAAGGTATAAGCAAATAGCATCCACTTCAATAAAAACAAAGTGTTGTGTTTAAATTCAAAACGAAACACTTTCATTCGCGCCGCTTCAGACCAAAATCGCCATACTGGTTTTTCATTGGAAGAACTGGTTTTATCACAACAACTGTTATCCGTACAATTATTGTCAGTAGTTTTTATAATCGTAGTTGTACCGCAGCACTCATTATCAGTGGTGATTGAATTATTAGATACTCCTTTGCGCGGTTTGAGTGGGTTTTTAAAATAACCTGCTGCTAGAAAGAACTTAACCACAAAACCTCCCATTAATCCAATGGCTACCGCTACAACAGCTTTGGCTATAGCAAATTTCCAGCCCAGCGCGCCTGCTGTAATCATTAGTGTAGGGGGATCAATTAAGGGAGAAGAAAGCCAAAAAGCCATAATAGGCGATAAAGGTGTCCCCAAAGCTAGCAGACCGGCAATAAAGGGAATTACTTCACAAGAACAAAATGGAGCCAATCCACCCAGAAGAGAAGCGAAAACAATCATACGATTCTCTCGCCCCTTAAAAGCAGAAGCAATGACTGTTTCAGCCCCAGAGGCTTTCAGAACAGCAATAAGCATAATTGCAAACACAATATAGGGGGCAGTTGCTACCAGATTTTCAAGTGTCAATTTTATTAGTGGTGAAAATTGATTAAAATCCAAAAAAGCAATGGCTGCAAAAATCATGGCCACAGTTATATAAACTTTATCAATTCTATTGAATACAGTTGCTATAGTCGTTTGCTTTTTTTCATCAACCGTGCAGTTACATTCAGTCATTTTAAAATCCTCTATTAGACTAGTTATATAGTTATTTTTGGGTAAAAAATACTCCTTTTGTCCTTATTTTAATTCACATCGACACAACACACGCTGAGAATATATTTTCCCAGTGTTTCAATATAACCAAAATTAGCTACATTTATCACTTCCCGTCCCCTTTTTTCTTGTACAATCAATTCAGCATCGGCAAGATGTCGCAAATGATGGGCCAGTGTTGAGGCTGGAATCTTAAGACGGTTTTTAATTTCACCTACAGTTAAGCCGTCATCACCAGCTTTAACTAGAGATAATAATACAGACAACCGAGATTCTGATCCCACTGCTGCAAACCCTTGTGCTGCGATTTTTTCAGATAACATATCATATTTCCAAATAAATTTTAATATAACTATTTAACTAGTATTATAGATATATTAAAATTTTTGTCAATCTTTTTTTTATATGTGAGCGAATTCGAGAAAAACTCAACCCTCTGTACCCTATGATTCTCATTCTAAATCTCAGTTCTCTTCAATCTCACCATTTGAAAAAATCCGGTAGCAAATATGCTAGTAAATGGTAGCTCCCACGCCGTATTAGAATGAAAAATCGGGATATTGCGTATTCCGGTAACATCGTCCACCAATTCCAGTAATAACCGTCCACCTACCTCGGTAATTATCGACCACTCATTCCGGTAAATACCATCCACCTATTCCGGTAATTACCGACCAGTTAAATTTGGCATCTTTTTTCCGATTTTTTGAGCGTTTTTATTCGGTTTACAACAGCTTCTTTATAGATATTTCATGCTGCTTTGTCAGATTTATTTTTGATTGTTGTTACTAAATTCTAAAGACCTTAACAGATCAAGGGTTCTGAAAAATGTTACTAATTTCAATTGGTGGTGTTTGATTGATGTAACGGTTTTCAAATGATGAATACAAAACCTATTAATTGTTTTAAAGAGGGAGAATGACAGTGGAATTTATTGAACTGGTTGGAAGGACAAACTCTTTTGAAAACAGTAACAGATTTCAAAAGAGCTCATATTTATAAGGACTGAAGAAGTTCTAGTGCTTTTCGTATTTCTGTTTTAATTTTTCCTCCTGCATTGGCTTTCAACTTTAACGCCTGGTTTAAAAGGATTTCACAATCTGTGATTTTTCCTTCAGGTTTATCTGATTGGCGAACGAATGGAGATTCCATTTTTAGCCACTCCTTTATGAGAATTACCTTTGATTTGGGAACTCGGATTATGATCGTTGGATCGGGACTTCTTTTTCTTCCGGCTCCTTTTCGTTTTCCTCCCCTACTCATTATACTCCTATTTTTGATTGACTGGTTATTTTGCTCATAACGACTGCTATGACATAGTTTTAGATTCATGTTACACTTTTCAAAACGAGCTATTTCTTCTTTCTTCTCATCGTATCGCCATCCAATTCTATTTTATAAGCTTGATGAACAAGGCGGTCCATGATTGCATCAGCGAAGGTTGGATTGCCGATAACATCATGCCAATGTTCCACGGGCATTTGTCCGGCGATTATGGTTGAAGCATTTCCATACCGATCTTCCAGGATTTCCAACATATCCCTTCGCTCATGTTCCTTCAGGGGACTAAGCCCCCAATCGTCTATGATGATTAGATTGAATCGGGAAATTGCCCGCATGAGTTTGGGATATCGTCCATCCCCTCGGGCTAATTCAAGTTCTTCAAACAATCGGGAAGCTCTGTAGTACTTAGTTTTATAGCCTCTTAAACAGGCCTGATGTCCCAATGCACAAGCCAACCAACTTTTTCCCACGCCGGTTGCACCTGTGATTAGTGCATTCAGCCCTTCCCGAACCCAGTTGCAATCTGCCAGGGACCGAATGAGGGATTGATCCAGCCCTCGCTTGCTTGAATAGTGGATATCCTCTAGACAGGCAGATTGGCGTAATGTAGCTTGTTTGAGACGACTTTGGATTCGTCGGTCATCTCTTTCAGTAGATTCCAAGTCTACCAATAGCCCCAATCGTTCTTCAAAAGACAAAGATTTGTAAAGGGATGATGCCATCTGTTCTTCCAAGCCCTTGACCATTCCGAACAGTTTTAAACCTTTTAGTTTTTCTAAAGTCGGGTGATTTAGCATGGATATTCTCCTGAGTGTATCGGTTGATCATCTAAGGCGTAGTATGCGTTACCACGCAGGTTTTTATGCTTAACGGCTTTTTCTTCCTGAACTAAGGGCAGTGATTGCTGATCCAGTCCGTTTTTTAAGATTGATTGGATACTTTTATAACTTCTGCCATTAATGGCAATGGCCCTTCTACATGCAGCTTCTATTCGTTCCGCAGGATAATAAGTGCTTAACCGTTTGATTCCCAAACAGGAACGATAGGTTTGTTCTGCATGCCGATCACTGTTGATTAGTCCTTGAATCACATCGTAAGTGGCTTCGCCAACCTGTTGAGCCCAGGTAACTATTTTGGATGGTGTCCATTTGAGATGTTGTTGATGGCTTTTGGGCATATGACTGATCACGGTTGTTTTTCCCCCTAAGGTCGTGTTCTTGATATGAGATGCCACCCGTTGATTATCATGAAAAATTTCCACAGTTTTTGAGGTATAACGTAGATAAACGTTATAATGGATCAGCGAGTAGGGAACACTGTAATAGTGCTGTTCAAGCTCCACATGATAGTCCAAATTGACGCGAGCCTTCTTCCAGTTCGCAAAAAAATAAGGAAGCGCAGGAAGTGGCTTCAATTTCGGTTGGTCTATGGCTTCAAAAAGAGACCGACGCGTTCCCTGAAGTTTTTTAAAGGGACGATTATTCAAGTTTTCAAGGAGATAAATGATCTCGTCATTCAGCTCATTGACACAAAAGAAGTCCCGGTTTCGGAAAGTGGCTAAAATCCATCGTGAGACGATTTGAACGCCCACCTCTGCTTTTGCTTTATCCTTCGGCTTTCTGACGCGAGCCGGAAGCACCCCAATCCCATAGTGTGAAGCCATTTCCTGGAAAGAGCGGTTCACGGTGGGTTCATAACGGCAGGGGGTTTTGACAGCTGATTTCAAATTATCCGGAACAATTAATTCCGGAACTCCGTTGAAGTATCCGAATGCATTAATATGGCAACCAATCCAGTTGGGGATGCTTTGACTCAGGGTGGCTTCAGCATAAGTATAATTGCTGGCACCCAACACCGCGACAAAAATTTCTGCTCTTTGTTCCGGTCCACCTTCCGGGTCTTTGATAGGAATCGTATGACCGGTGAAGTCTACAAATACCTTTTCTCCTGCAATATGAGTTTGTCGCATGGATGGATTTAGCTTTTTTGACCACTGCCGATAAAGGTGGTTAAACTGGCTGGATTCGTAGCCATCAGGATGAGTGGATTTATACTCTTCCCATAGCAGTTGTAAGGTTACACTTTTCTTTTTTAATTCCTGATGAATCCAATTAAAATCAGGTTGTGGACGGTTTTGCTCTTTCTTTTTACCTCTTCTATTCTTGAGGATTTGCCTTAGTTCCTCGTCACTAAGTTTATCGATTTGTTCACTGGACAGTCCTGCTTTTTCAATTTGCTTACGATATTGGCCAATCGTTGAATGAGAAACAGAACAGATGCGCCCTATCTCCCTATTGCTGTGATTCTGCATAAGGCGCAGAACTTCCCTGGCAATAACCATTGATATCTCCTTTTTCTTCCTTTGGGACATATTCCTCCATTAATTAGTTAATGATTAAAAGGATCGAATATGGCCTAATAAGGATGTGGTTTTTGAAATTAAAAACGCACTAAAAAATTCGGTTTACAAGATACCAATTGGTTGGTCGGTAATTACCGGAATGACTGGACGGTTAATACCGGTTTGGGTGGATGGTTATTACCGGAATTGCTGGATGGCTTTTACCGGTTTTACTGGACGGTTAATACCGGTTTGAGTGGATGGTATTTACCGGAATACGCAGGATATATCGGGAAGTAGGAATTTTGAATGAAAAATTAATCAAAACTACAGGATAGTTGATTTTAAAGTATACCTATTTCCTTAGTATTGCTATCCTTATCAGCCTTGGACAAGGTTGATTCATGTCTCAATTCAAAGGCTCTCATTAAATAAAAATCTGCGCTAAAGCCTGGCACTATTACAATTAATGTTACTCAATAATCCATATGATTTCTCTTAATAAAAAACAAAATAAAGAATTTATTGATTTATTTAAAAATGATTTTAATGTGTTTTTTGAAAAATACAGAGAAAACATCGGCAAAGAAATGGGGGAAATAAAAAAAATAAAGCAAATAATCCATAGGGTTGCAAAAGAAGACTCAGTTCAATTAATATATAATACAAAAATAGATTTAAACAATATCACCTTCAAAATTTGCCGACTACTGCGCTACCTACGAAATATTAGAGTATACTTACATAAAACCAACAATACTCTTGCAAAAGAGTTTTTAAATACAGAGGAAATACAGGCATCATGTCAAAATATGCATACAATAATTTTTGATATTCTTATCCTAGCAAATACTGAATGGACTCTTGGTAATATTGATACACTACTGCCTCAAATCCCACCAAAAACAAGTACAGAACTACAAATCCAAAATAAAAAATATATTTCAAGCTATAATCAAATGAAAGTTCGAGACGGTTCTGTACCAAAGAAAATGGGAAGCAGAGACACTGAACTTAATAAAATAGATGGAGATGAAAGTATTACTTCAGATGACTTACTTGAGTCCATGAAACTCCTCCACTACAACCTAGATATGACAGAATACTTAAAAGCTATAGCAAAAATAATCACCGAAAAACAAATAGCATTCGACATATCAACAATAGTCCCTGATGAAATAGAAAAACAAAAATATTTAAGTCGACTAAAAACAAGTCAAACTATTGGAAAAAGTATAGCAAAAAACATTGTAGCATTTGAAAAACCTCAAAATACAAGAGCTATTTTTTCTCCCTCTATTCCTACCAAAAACGGCCAAATTCAAAGTGCGCAATTTACAAAAGCTGTAAGTTATCAGGTGCAAATTTTAAAACATTTAAAACAAGATTTGCAAATAAAAAAAGATAAAATCGAACGAGAAAAGAAGGATGGTAAGCAAGTACAACAAGACAAACTCAGTATATATCTCAAAGAAAACCCTGATATATATACCCAATATAAAATAGTAGAAGCAATAGCAGAGATACCTATAGAAAACATAGCAGAAGCATATCAAAAACTTCAAACGCTCTCAGAAGACAAAAAATCCACCTCTTTTCCTCTTGCTCAAAAACTCCAAGATTTTTACAAAGAAGCCGCTACATCAAATGTAATATCTAAAATAAAGGCTTCTCAACTTATAGAGTTAAGTAAAGCTCAAGCAATGCCATATCTCAACACGTTTTATGAGAACTTTTTAATAAAAAAAACAATAGGTGCCATTGAGATAGAAATGGAAAAAGACAATGCAAAAGAAATAGTTGCAGTCGCTACAGAAGTATACAAAATATATCAGAATTTTCCAACAGACTATCTTCGACTAAAAGCAACAGGTACAGATACAAAAGAGGCATATCAAAAATATATAAATCAAATACAAAAAAATCCAATTTCAAGAAATAACAAAGAAGAACAGGCGCTTATTGATGACTTAATATTTGCCGAAGAACAAGCAATAAACATGGTGATCAACATACTTGAACATATCCAACGCTCTGCAAAAGAACTTGAAAATGAAAACCCTGCTAAAAAAGATCTTCAAATTGCTAAAATAATAAATATAGATTCTAATGATATTCTACTATACTTACAAATAGCAGATATGTTTAAAAGAATTTCCCGTAAAACAGAAACAACAACAACATTACGCTCATTTCCTAAGGTTTTTCGTGAATTCTATCTTTTTACAAAACAAACAGAAATAGAAAAACTTCACAGAGTATCACTCTCAGCCATGCAAAAATCTCAAGATTTTATGAAACAAATACATGAAAATGGAATTGATGCTATTGATTATAAGGGGGAAGAATATGCGTGATTTTATCTTGTAGGGGCAAAATATTATTATCACTGTAATCCTGCGTTATCTCCACATTACCGGCCTGAATTTGCCTAAAAACTCACCTATACTTTGTATATTGCTTCAAGAACCGCCATTTGATAGAATTTCGGTTTTGGATTACATCTAGAATTCGATAATCAAATGGAGGGAAAATGGAAGCGGTTGAGGTGTTAGCTTTGGTATTAGGTAAAGTGGAGTAAGCGCTAATTAACCCCCATCTTTTTTTATTAAATATTTGTGGTATCGTACTCCTATAAATTAAAAACAAATGAAAGGAGAATATCACAATGGCAAAAAATCAATCTTTTTCAGAATCCCTGCGAGTTAAGCGAAACCTTTGGAAACATCATGTTGAAACCGAAGGCGCAACTGTGAAAATCATGCCAGCACCTAAACAGATCATTCCCAAAAGCATCGCCACAGCAGCTTTGTTAGCCCATATCATGACGGCCAAGTTTGTGGATGCCTTGCCCTTCTACAGGCAGGAAAAACAGTTCGCCCGACTGGGTTATGGAATCTCACGGTCCAATATGATCAACTGGGCTATTCAGTTGGGTAAAATATTGAAACCATTAATTGAGTTACTGAGGCAGTCGGTATTATCCGGCCCCTTGATTCAAATGGATGAAACAACCATCCAGGTATTAAAAGAAAAAGACCGCGCTCCCACTTACCAGCCAACCAAAATCGTGTTTGGTTTGATCACGCCTTCTTTCAATAGCACTTAAAGTTCCAGTCATAGTTACAAAAAGTACGATTACTATTATTATCAGTTTTTTAGCATTCATTGTGGTATCCTCTTAGCTGATTTTCTTTAGTGGTTATTTACTTTTTATACGAATGAACAAAATCGCAATGACGATTTCCCAGATCATAAATGGGAAATAGAGATTATAACCCAACTCTTCTAAAGAAAAATCCAACCAATAAGGAATCATAGCCAATATCGCCAAAACGCTACAAAGTATTCCTAAATAACCTAATACTTTTGGAATAACTTTATGGGTAATCCAAAGAAAATTATAAAAAAGGATGCCAAGAATGATACAACTTGCCCCAATCACTACTCCCCATTTGGCTGTAATAATCATTGAAGATCCGATTTGTTCCAAAACTACTTTTTCAACACCTCCGGCACTTCCATAAGCTTTGGCAATCCAGGTGATAGCAAAATTTCCCATATCATGGACCACCATTACCATGCTGCCGCAACCTATCAACAATGAAGCGATCAGCGAAATCCGTGAATTGATTCGGTGAAATGCTAAAAACAGACTTCCGGTTAGTAGCAGCGTCATAATGTTGGAAATCTCATCAAAAACCAGTTCAAGAATATGTAATGCAGGATGTTGATTGATATTAAAATAAGTGGCTGACATATCAAGGGGGTTTAAAGTGAGATTGTTGGGAATCACAAAAGCCAGACAAATGAAGACACTAACTATTGACCCTAACAATAATATGCCGCTCAGTTTCACGTTTTGAATTTCATCAAGTGTGATTTCTTGTGTTTGAGTAGTTTTCATTTTTATCTCCATAATGATTATATTAAAAACCGGGAAAAACATTTTCGACCATGTACCAACAATGACCGTAATATTTACTCATTGATGAAAATATGATTGAAATGTTAAAAATATCTTATCTAAGGAATAAACAGAAAAAAATGACGACCTGACTCAATAGATTGACCTGATGTAACAATTTAATTTAATCCCAAAAAGAACCATGAATACTAAAAAATTAATTTGTGCAGCCGCATTAAAGAATGAGATGTCACTATTAATAAGTAGAGGTATTTCAAAAAGCGCAATTGAAGATATAGTAGGAGTTTCTCTTGATCAGTTGAATGATCCGGATGAAATGATCTCCATGCAGTACTATGTGGCTCTTGAGAAGGCCGCACCGATTCTAACAAAAAATCCTAGTATTTTTATTGAGTTGGGAGCAGAAAAAACCGGTTCAAGTCAAACAGGGATTGTGGGACATGTGGCCGCATCCTGTGAAACTATTTGGGAAGCTTTTCAGCAGGCTGTTCGTTTTTCCAACCTGCTTTCCGATGCGATTAGAATGGAGTTAAGAGAAGAAGGAGATATGGCAGTTTTTGTATATACGAGGGATGCTCCTGAGTTTTTTACGATTCAAAGTATAGAATTAGCTTTTAGTAGAGCATTGACATTAATGAAAGATCTTTGGGGAAATGAGTTTCTACCAAACGAAGTTCATTTTCAGTATTCAGCGCCTGATTATGTTGAGGTTTATCGAAAAGTTTTTAAACACTGTTTATTTAATCAATCAGAAAACTGTATTTTATTTCCCCGAGAACTATTAAAGCAAAAGAATCCCTTTCATCAGCCTTATGTCAACAAGATCATATTTGAACATGCGGAAAAACTATTTAAAAAACAATCAACAACAGAATCAATTGAGCAGCAAGCTCGCGTAATAATATTGAAACATTTGCCAAAAGGATTGGTAAACGCAGAGCTTATCGCTTCTGAGCTACATATGAGTCGTCAAACTTTATTTCGAAAGTTAAAAAGTGAATCCGGTTTTTCGTTTCAGGAGTTACTGAAAACGACAAGAAAAGAACTTGCGAAGGAGTTTGTTGCCAACAAGAGCTTTATGCTTACCGAGATAGCGTACTTATTAGGATTTTCTGAAACCAGCGCTTTTCATCGCGCCTTCAAAAGCTGGTATAATCATTCTCCCGGAGAGTTTCGTCGACAGTTTTCCAAGGCTTGAAGTCCCTCAGTGAAAACGGTCGATCGGTTAAAAACTATCTTTCCTTAAAACTATATTCCACTGAAGCCGGATGAAAAGACTGAAAAGGTTGAAGACAAACCGAAGTCGAAGAAGAAGTAAAATGGCGGTGAATTAGCGGAGATCCTCTCCGCTGGTTTATAAAGTGTCAAAACTCTGCCAAATCTTTTTGGAGAATAAAATGAAATTAACAACAGAAGAGTTCAAAGCTTTATTCAAAAACTATCCACTCTATTCACAAGAGCATGAAAAAGATCCATTGGTGATTGCCAAACTATTTGATCCTTGCGGAAGTGCTACGTGGTTTTTAACAGAATATGATCCGGCGGAGAAAATTGCATTCTCTTACGTTCAGGGCTTAATTGAAGACGAGTTCGGTTACACATCTTTAACAGAGTTAGAAAGTATCAAAGGACCATTAGGAATTGGGATTGAGCAAGACCTCTATTTTGTGCAGAAGCCTTTAAATGAGTGCTTGGAGTGAGGAGGGCAGATGTGAAGTCTGCCATGAGGAGATTTGAATTGTGGAAGCAGTTTTTAAAAACCTATTTCCCTGAAGTAACATAAATATTGCTTTCTACAATATATTCCACTTCACCATTTTCATCGAATAGTGGAGAAGCATGTATTTCAATTAATCTTTCGCTTCCATCAGGATGCAGATGAATATGCTCAACGATGGTAGATTTTTTTGTTTTGAGTATGCTATCGATTGGACATGTATGTTCTTTGGTATTACAAGGAACTGAACTATTATGAGTTACCAAATAACAGGTTTTACCTACCACATCTTCACCGGTTTCTTTACTGGCATGTTTTATTATTTTCGTTTTTACATCAATGACATGAAAAGGATATGAAATAGAATTGATGATATCTTTCAAATGTTTTTCGTTTTTTTCTAATACTCCTTCGGCCTGCCTGCGCTCGGTAATGTCTGATAAAAAATTAAGTGTAGCTGGCTTATTATCCCAATTTATTATGACCGGTTTTATTTCGACCCACTTCACCTTCCCTGATCCGGTATTTATTTTGAATGAATATACATCTTCAAAACTCTCACCTTTGAGTCTTCTGAGATGTCGATCAAGAACCATTTCTTTATGGTCAGGATGAATAAAATCCAAAAATGGTTTGGTACCCAACTTATTTTCAGCAAATTCCAGTAGTTCAATAGTTTTCGAATTAAAATATTTTAGTTTGCCATCTTGTGCTACGAAAATTGCTTCATTAACGTTATCAACAACACTCCGGTATTTCTCCTCACTTTTCTGCAGTAACTCTTCTGCTTTTTTCAGTTCAGTGATGTCTTGAGCGGTTCCAAACATACGAGTGACACCGCCTACGCTATTTATCTCAGCCGTACCTATAGCATGCATCCATCCGATCTTTCCATCAGAACGGAAAATGCGAAATTGTAAATTAAATGGCGTGCCATCCTCATTGAGAAGTGCAATGGATTTTTCTAAACTCGGCCAGTCTTCAGTATGAATGATATTCCGATGTTCTGAAAATGAAGGTGCATCTGCTTCAGGATCAAGACCAAAGATTCTAAATACTTCATTTGACCAGATAGGAGTACCTGTTGGTGAATCAAGTTCCCAATGACCGATATGAGCTACAGTCTGTGCTTCTTTGTGGAGCGAGTCGCTTTTTCTTAATTTTTCTTCTACTTTTTTTCTTTCTATATCAGCTTTCGAGACATACAACGCCATCTCAATGGTCACTTTCAGATCTCTTTCCTGAATCGGCTTCAAGACATACCCAAACGGCATCGTGATCTTAGCCCGTTCAATTCTATTTTCATCTAGATATGCAGTTGAGAAGATGACTGGGATACCAAATCGATTTCGGATAACTTCGGCAGTATCAATCCCATCCATTTCACCTTTAATACGAATATCCATTAATATGAGATCGGGTTTATCTACCTCTGCTTTCGCGATTGCTTTTTCACCTGTATCCACTATTGAAATTACTTCGTATCCCAAACTTTGCAGCTGGTTTTCTATTTCCATTGCTATAATGGCTTCATCCTCGACGATTAGTATTCTGGCTTTTTCCATGTTTAAGTTTCAATGTTGAAATTGATATTGTTTTTATTTCTTAAATTAGCAATGGATTTCACCTTCTTTCAATGACTGGTTCTTCCTGTTCAAAGGGCAGCATAAAACTAAACGTCGCTCCTCCTTCTGGATTATTTTCTGCCCAAATTTTACCATTGTGTGCTTCGATAATTTCTTTACAAATTGCCAAACCAAGACCAGTGCCACCAGATCCTGTTTTGGTTTTGGAGCTTTGTGAAAATCTATCAAAAACAAATTTTAATTCATTTTCAGGAATTCCTGGCCCCTCATCTTTTATTGAAATTATCAAAAACAGGATGATCAATTTATCCTCAGATTTTCCCGAATAAGGAAGTTTCTTTGAATCAAAAGATACGAAAATATTTTTATTATTAGGAGAGAACTTTATAGCGTTTGATAGTAAATTCTGAATAACCTGATTAATTGATTTCAGGCTACAAATGATTTTAGTTGAAACAATTGGCGTTTCTGTTAGGGTTGAAATTTCTTTTTTTTCAAGCAAAGGACTGAACCTGACTACATTTTCGTTAATCATTATCAAGACGTCATTTTCCACGAACGTATACTCCATCTTTCCGGCTTTTAGTTTCGACAGATCAAGTAAGTTATTTACTAACTCCATCATTCTCTTACTTGCAGATATTATGTGTTCAAAACATTCTAGGGCCTTTTCCTTATGGGTATATATTCGCTTAATTCCTATGTAGGCGTTGCCTTTTATATGGTGCATTGGAGTTCTTAATTCATGTGACATATTAGCCATGAATTCACTTTTTAATTTATTTGCCAGTTCCGCTTCTTCCTTTGCTCTTTTATAGTCTGCTGTTCGTTCTTCAATTCTTTCTTCTAGTTCGCTATGAGATAATTTTAATGTTTCTTCTGCCTGTTTGCGTTCGGTGATGTCAATGAAATTGACGATGATTTGCTGAATTTCGCCATCTGTATCAAAGACAGGAAATCCATTTACTATAATCCATACAATATCATTCGTTTTTGGCCGGTTTATACCTGCCACCAAATTATTTATAGCTTTTTTGTTTGAAATAATCCAATTGACAGGATAGTCATCTAATGGCATCGACGAGCCATCAGCAAGCAAAAACCTCCATTGGGGATCAGTAGCTTCTTTTCCCATCATCTGATCCTCTGTCAATCCGAGAATATAACAAGCCTGAGGGTTACAAAATACAATTGAAGTATCAGGAGCGTGGACAACGATGCTGGCATTAAGATTGGTGAGTATCCCCCTATATTTTTCTTCGCTCTCCCGCAGCGCCTCCCCCGCCTGCCTGCGCTCAGTTATATCGGCTAAGGAAATTCGAAATTGAAGAGAATTGGCTTTGGTCTCTTCTATTCTGATACAATCAAGAAGCGCGTCAAAGTCAAAGCCGGATTCGTTTTTCAGCTTCAGTTCCATAGATTGATTAGACGTCTTTTCTAAAAGCCTGTTCAAAAATAAGTAATAACTGTCCTGGCTGCCGGCGCAGACAAACTTATTGAAGGGCTTGTTTGTCATTTGTGATCTTTCTGTTCCCAGTTTTTTTGCTAGGGTCAGATTGGCTTTGATGACGATGCCTTTTTCGTTGACTGTAAAATAACCGACCGGCGCAAAATCGTACAAATTCAGGTATTCATCTTTTGTTTTTTGTAGTTCACGCTGTGTTTTACGAAGCTCCTCGTTTTGCATCTCCAGCTCAAGCTGATATACTCGCAGTTCATGTAACAGACGGGCTGTTTCAACAGGTGATAAATTTGAAATTTCCTCTGCTTCCTGATGGATTGATTGTTCAGCCTTTTTACGTAACTCAGGAAATTCATTATCGGATTGTCTGGATACTTTATGTGCCATAGCTATTTTAAAATAGTAGGTTATGTACTCCAATATTCTTCTGGATTCATGTGCTCCAAAATTCCGTTATATGTCTGTTTTAAATGATTGCATTAATACGTCTTTCATTATTGATCGGTATTATACCAGAATATTAATAGTATCACAAAGATTTTCTGTTGGTTTTAGGAGAAAATCCAGACCAAATCTCAGACCAGAAAAGCCACATCATAAATGAACCATGTAATTGAATAAAGTAAATGACAAGTCGTTTCTCACTGAATATGATCCAGTGGAGAAGGTAGCATTCTCTTACGTTCAAGATTTAATTGAAGATGAATTCGGTTACACATCCATAACAGAGTTGGAGAGTATCAAAGGTCCATTGGGAATTGGGATTGAGCAGGACCTTTACTTTCGGCAGAAGAGATTGAGCAAAGTTGTGAAAAAGTGATTTTATGGCAGAGTGATGAATTCTGACATTTCTATTTGGGCTGAGTAAATTCAGCTTTATTTATCGATAGTCCAACATTTTACAATGGTTTTCCAATATCAATAATGTTTGTATTCAGCTGGATAAACTCTCCCTTATCATCAAAGACAGCTTTACTTTCCAGCCGTGCTAGAAACTTGGTTTTATCCTTTTTAATTAAATTCAATTCACAAGTTTGTTGGGTTCTCGTTTCGATAACCTGTCTACGGTGATGATAAAAAGCATCTTGCAATTCAACATCAATAAAATTAGAAAATCCTAAACCCTTAAGGACACTTTTTTCAGTACCTAACATAGTCGCACAAGTTAAATTTGCTTCGGTTAAGTATCACAATTATTACAAGTATGAATATACTACTAATACCAGATACCCAACTCAAAATCTTTGACCAGTTCGTTTGATTAAGAGGAGGTGTCCATTTATTAATTATCTTAGTTTTTTCCTCTTCAGAAATAACAGCTAATGCTTTATCTATAATGGAAACCAGTTCAGGCCAATCGTTGCGCACCCCGAATGAGATAAGATCGGTGTTTTTTTCGTAAATAGCTGGCAGTTGCAGGTTGTATATACCTTTTTGGGAAATATCGTACAGAGCTGAGCCTAAAGTAATCACTGTAGCGTCTACAATACCTGCTGAAACCGCCATTAACGCATCACTGTATGTATCGACATAGGTCATTGTTACTGAGGGATAATTTTTCAAAACATCATCAGGTTGCCATGTACCTTTGGCTCCAGAGATTCTTTTCCCTTTGAGGTCATCACGGTGCTTAATCTCTTGATAGTCTTTACGAGTTATTATATAGCTGGAGAGAAATAGATAAGGACGAGGGAAAAAAAACAACTCTTCACGTTCTTTTGTGATTGTCATCGACGCAACAACGTCGACTTGTTTGTTCTTACCTGCTTCATAGATTCTGTTCCATAGACCATCTGGATGTACTTTGACCTTGAATCCAGCTATTTGTGCAACCAGTTCAAAGAAATCAATAGAAGTCCCGACAGGCTTATTGTTACTATCCAGGAAGCTGTAGGGTGGCCAGTCGAATGAATGGGCAATAGTGATTTCTGGATGAGCAGCCAACCAAGCTTGCTCAGCGGGAGTCAAGTTAATGGTGATTTTTCCTAATGCTAATGCATTTCCAGATAAAACAAATACTATTAATCCCATCAGAATTATGACTCTGTTGACCTTTATGCCTATATCCATGATTAAGTTTCGATGTTGAATTTGATAGTGAATTTAGTACCATTCTCACTTTCCATATCTATTGATCCATCGAGTTGGTTTTCTGCAAGT
>Ga0233431_1003710_pt1 | contig 17679 bp, 17 predicted proteins | sample SI_118_April2016_FD_179867 | JGI IMG/M metagenome (GOLD analysis project Ga0233431, IMG submission 179867) | Seawater microbial communities from Saanich Inlet, British Columbia, Canada - SI_118_April2016_200_MG | ecosystem: Environmental > Aquatic > Marine > Inlet | place: Canada: British... | reverse complement strand
ATTTGTCAAGCGAATTTAATATTGTTTTAGTTGTTGGCGGTGGACGAACTGCGCGCAATTACCAAGACGTTGCTACTACTCTTGGTGCAAATAATTTTGAACTAGATTCAATCGGAATTGCGGCAACCAAATTAAATGCTAAATTATTTACTTACAAAATTGACAAAGCGGTTGGTGTTCTTGAAAATGTTATTGACGCTAAAAAGGTGATTGAAATGGGAAAGATTCCTATTTTTGGCGGTATCTCCGAAGGACAAACAACTGATGCGGTTGGTGCACTAGTTGCAGAGTCACTTGGATACGATTTTGTTAATCTAAGTAACGTTGATGGTATATTTGATTGTGATCCAAATGAAAACGAAGAAGCTATTTTATTCAAAGAACTGTCTTTTAGCGACATGAATTTTTTAGTTCGAGAAAAACTACTTGTTCCGGGACAACATTTGTTTGTTGATCCACAAGCAGCTAGTATTTTGTCAAGAAGTAAAATAATTTCTTATTTTTTGAATGGGGATCATTTAGAAAATTTCAAGAATGCGCTTCGTAGTTATGATTACAAAGGAACTATTGTGCATGACGTTGAAGATTTAATAGAAAAGGATTTAGAAGAAGCAAAAGCAGAAAGAGTAGTTGATGAACTAGATGAAATGCCTATAAGAAAAACTCGTAAACGTGTTACAAAAACAAAAGAAATCGATCCTCGCGAAATTGATTTTGGGAAATAAATTAATATCCCTTTGGCGGGGTTGGAAGTTTAGCAGGCTTGTTTAATTCTAATTCTTTTATTTTTTCGACTACGGTTTTTGCAAAAGCTTCAATTTCTTCAAAGGGTTGTCCGCGTTGTTTTAAATTATTGCTTATTTCTTCAACTGTTTTATCGAAATTGTTATTGTTTTTTTGGTTAAGATCTTTCCAAGGAATTCCTTTAAGAGATTTTGCAAAAGCTTCGTTGAATGGTAGAATGCTTTTTTGCATTAAAAAAGCAATTGCGGGGTAACCTAAGTATCCTATGTAAAAAGAAGCATTGTCATTACAAGAGATTTCATTTTTCTCGACCATGTACTCAATAGTATAAAACTTATTTCTTGTTGAAGAATACACTTTTGCTTTGTTTCCTTTAATTTCTAGTCTGTCATCTGCAATAGTTCCAAGTGCTTCGTAAACTTTAGCTATAGGGGGAATTGTCCAAATCATAAATAAAATATGATTCGGTAGTATTAAAGTCTGAACGCAAAACCGTTTTTGCTCCAAAACCATAACGGGGGGTGCATTTCTATTGGCGTAATTCCGCTGCCTGCAAGGGCATTTCTCCATCGCAAATTAATTTCTTCTTTTGAGAGTTTCTCAGCTTCTTCTTTTGTGATTACACCTAGCATTACTGAGCATTTTGTTATATGTGTATCTGGGGCAATTTCAATGAATTCTGAATTAGTTAGTTTTTGTTTTCCATATTCTTGGATTATGTGTGACCAATAATTGAATATTTTTGGCCCTGAGAGATAAGGAAAACCTTTTTTGTATTGTACTTGAATCGTTTCTTTTAATTTTAAAAAGTCGTTATTTGTTTTTGTAAATAAGTTTTCAAAGCTTCCAAATTCATTCAAAACGGAACTTGCAATTGTGTGCCATGTACTAGTTTGTTTATTTGGTTGCAAAGCAAGTTTGTGTTTAGTTAGTTTTTCTCTTAATTCGTTTTCGTTCATAGCATTTATTTTTTCTAAGTCAAAAACATCTTTTGTTTCCGCATCATTAAATGTTGCAAGCGCACTTTCCCATAATTTGTAACTATTCCTTTGATAATTCAAAGCCATTGGTAAAGTAAAATAGGCTAGTCTTTCTTCATTGTTTGAAAAAGAAGGGTGTGAATCTTCAGGCATTTTTGTTTGTCCGATTTCTCCGCTCTTGTAAGCTTGAATAAGCTTTTTACAATTTTCAATTAGTTTTTTATTTTGCATAGGGCTCACTTAGTCTAAATTCTTCATCATTTTTTGCATTTGTAATGCGCCAATATCTTGGCTATCTCTTGATTCGGATATAAATGTTGGTTTCATTCCAAATTCTTTTATCAACGGGGCTAAATGTTTAAATTGTGGGAAAACATTTTTTTCAGTTACTGCGCGATGCATCTTTTCACCTTTGTCTGTGTACTCAACAGGATAAAAATGACAATGCAAATCCTTCAAAACTTGTTTCCCAAGTTTTTTCTCAATTAATTCTAGTATTTCTCGGTACCTAGATTCAGTTTTAAGCGAACCTTGTTCTCTTGCATGAACATGTCCAAAATCAATGCATGGTGTGCACTCGGTTTGTTCACAAATAGTTACTACTTCTTCTACACTTCCAAGTTGAGAAAGTTTTCCCATTGTTTCGGGGCAAACAGTAACTCCTTTTGTTAAATCTTTTTCAATAATCTTTATATTTTTGATAAACTTTTTTATATTGATTCCAAAACCAGGGTGTAAAATAATCTTTTTTGATTTCATTAAACCTGAAAGATACGCTGTTTTCAAACACTCTTTTTTTGAATTTTCAATAACGCGATCTTTCTCACTTGTGAAAACAATGTAATACGGTGCGTGAACAGTTAATTGCACGTCGAGTTTCTTTGCTTTTTTTCCAAGTTCAATAGCTTTTTCTTCTTTCATTCTTGCGCCATAAGTCATTAATCGTTCATAAGCATTCAACCCAATTGAATTAATCCATTCAGGAGCATTCATAATGTCTTTTCGAAATTCAGATTTGTAAAAGTTAGGGGGATTTCCGCTTGTTCCATATCTAATTGTCATAACATAATATGTCTTTTGAGATTAATAATACTCGTCTAATTTATAGTTTTCATATCCTTCCCAAAAATACTTTACTTCGAAAGCATTTATGATTGGTTTTTTATAGCTCTTGTAATCGTCTATTGACAAACGGGGACAGGCAGTACTGATGTATGCTCCAACATTAAGGCCTAATAGTTTGTCTTCACTGATAAATTCCATTGTGTAGATTCGCGCCTTTTTCCCGTGTTCTTCTAAATCTTTTTTTATCTTTTCAGCTAGATCTAATCTGCTTTGACCAAATTTACTAGAAACAATTATTCCAAAAGAATCACTTTCTTTTGCTTTTTCAATTAACAAAATTCGTTTTCGTAAAAAATCTTCTTTTTCTTCACGTAGTTCCTTTACTTCGAGTGTTAGCGGATTACACATGATAACATTCTTCCCGGTAGCAAAATGAACTCCTAATGGATGGAACAAACCATCTCCAAAATAAACTATGTTCGCAGTATCTGGTACGGAAGAATAATTACAACCAAGGATTTGTCCGCGAACTGTTCTTTGACCCTCTTTTAATTTAATCTTAATTCCTTTTTCTTTTAACATTAAATCAATTTTTTTGATGTAATTAATATATTGTACGGTTGTAACAAAACCAATTTCTTCTATTTTACTAGCTTTTAGATAGTTAGCTAGTTTTTCTATTAATTCATCTAATTTGTTTAATTTGTATTCAAGCGGAGCATATACAATCGGAAAATCAATTTCTGCTAGAAACGAATTATGTCCTATGTGTAATAGTGTATCACAATCTAGTTGTTTTGCTTCACTAACTTTTATATCGCATGCACCAAAACAAGGATCCATTATAGTGATTACGCTAAAACCCGCATTTTCTAGTTCACTAGCTAGTTCTTCTGCTCTAGTCTTTAATCCTTCAGGGATTTGCAAAAGAACTTTGTGCGCGTTAAGCTTTGAGAGTTCTGCAATAGCTTTGTCTAAATTAACTTGTAACATAAAAGAAGTTTTATTGAGAACTTTTTTAAACCCAATAAATGCAAAAGGGTGTCCTAGAATAAGTGTGTTTTCTATTTGCCTAATAACTTTTGAATAAAAGATTTGTGTTCAGAATTCTTTACTGCTTCAAGAATGCTTTTCTTTTCTTCAAGCATAACAATGTTTCTAATGTTTTCCACTGCATCGATGTTAGCGCTAACACTGTCAATTCCAAACCAAACCAATTTTTTAACCATTTCGGGGTTAGACGCAGCTTGACCACAAATAGAAGTAATCACGCCAGCTTTCTTACATTTTTTAATCACATATTCCATTTCGCGTAAAATCGCAGGGTGTAATTCAGTAAAGTCTTTTTGTACTTTCTCATTATTTCTATCCATTCCAAGAGTTAATTGAGTTAAATCATTTGTTCCAAACGAAACAAATTTAACTAAAGGAATAATCTCATCAATTATCCAAACACTTGCAGGAGTTTCTATCATTACACCAAAATCAACTTCGCTTTGCAAACCAACTTCTTTTGCTAATGCCTTTGCTTTCATTACTTCTTCTATTGATTGAACAAAAGGAAGCATTATTCCTACATTTTTCAAGCCACTTTGTCTTAATTCTTTAATAGCTAATAATTGTGCTTTAAACATTGCGGGGCTTTCAATATCGCGTCTAATCCCGTGCCAACCAAGCATTGGGTTGTCTTCGTTAAGTTCTTTTTCTCCACCGGCAAGTTCACGAAACTCATCGCTTCTTGCGTCAAAAGTTCTAAACCAAACCGGGCCTTCAAATTTCTCTGCAACTAGTTTAATACCTTCTTTTACTTTGTTTTTTAATTCAACTTCTTTTCCTTGTCTAATAAATTCTGCAGGATGCATTCCGCTAGAAGTAATCATGTGTTCTGCTCGAAGTAAACCTACTCCAAACGCATTTGTTGCAGCAGCTTTTTCTGCGGCATCAGGTAGTGCAACGTTTACTTTTACTTTAACACCTAAGTCTTTTAGGATATCTAAAATCTCTTTTTCTTCTTTCTTTTTTTCTGCATCAGACATACTATCAAATTTCTTTTTACCAAATTCTCTTTCAACAGCAATTACTTTGTCTTTAACGTTTGGTGCAACTGTTTTTAATTCGATTTCTCGTTCTAACATCTTTTCGATTTGATCAATTTCATTGTCTTTTAAAACTTCAACTACTTTTTCTTCGTGTTCGATTTTTGTTTTTCCACCAAATACTTTTCCATTATAACCATCTAGCGTAACTTCTTGTCCGTCTTTTAAGTCAATTGTCGCTCTACTAGTTCCAACGATACAAGGAATTCCTAGTTCTCTTGAAACGATTGCTGCGTGGCATGTTCTTCCACCTTCATCCGTAATAATCCCTGCAGCTTTTTTCATTACGGGCACCCAAGACGGAGAAGTCATTTTTGTTACTAAAATATCTCCACTATTGACTTTTACAATATCATCAATGCTTGGAACAACTTTTACTATTCCTGAAATGATTCCTGGTGAAGCAGGTAAACCGGTAAGCAAAGCTTTTTCGCCTGAATCTTGCTTTTCTTGTAATTCTTCTTTCTCTTGTTCTTTTTCTTTAGCTTCTTCCTCGCTAACTTCTTTTGCTTTTAATGTTGTTATTGGTCTTGCTTGCACAATATAAAGTTCATTTTTTTCCATTGCCCATTCTACGTCCATTGGTTTAGCGTAATGGTCTTCTATTCGCTTACCGATTTTGGCTAAAGCAATAATTTTGTCGTCTTCTAGTTTTTGCATTGTTGCTTTGCTTTCACCTAAATTAATTTCAGTGTTTTTTCCTGAGTCGCGAACAAGCATAAACGTTTGATGATTTATTTTTTTGTTTTCAAGTGCAAGTGTTTCTTTGTTAACAACGTAGTTGTCCGGAGTAATACTTCCGCTTACAACGGTTTCTCCTAAACCAAATCCTGCTTCAATAATTATTTTTGTTTCGTCACCATTAGGGTCTGCAGTAAACATTACTCCGCTTACGTCACTTTGAACCATTTTTTGTATTACTGCGCAAAGACCAACGCCTTCAGTGTTAAACCCTTGTTTTTTTCGGTAGTATACTGCTCTTGCAGTAAATAAAGATGCCCAGCATTTTTGTACGGCTTGTAAGAGTTCTTCGTTACCCATTATGTTTAGATAAGTTTCTTGTTGTCCTGCAAAAGAAGCATCTGGTAAATCTTCTGCAGTAGCACTACTGCGAACAGCAACTAGTGTTGCGGCACTATCATTTTCTTCTTGATTTAATCTTTGATAATTAGTAATTATTTCTAGTTTTACTTCGTAAGGCATGGGTGTTCTTCTAATTAATAATCGAACTTCTTTTGCAACATTTTCAAGTACGGCAGTGCTTTCAACGTCAATAGCATCAATTTTTTGTATGATTTGTTGTTGGATTCCCGTACTTTTTACAAAATTAAAGTATGCTTCGCTAGTAACAACAAAACCATTTGGAACAGGAAAATTATTTTGAACCATCTCTCCCAAAGATGCTCCTTTTCCACCAACTTGTGCAACGTTATCCATTGTCACTTGATTAAACCATAAGATATTTACCATGATAAAAGAAAGTTACTAGTGAATAAAAAGCTTTTGCAAGCAAATTTGGTTATGAAAGAAATTAGTTGGAAAGAATTTGAGAAAGTTGAAATACGCGTAGGGACTATTCTTGAAGTAGATGATTTTCCCGAGGCTAGAAACCCTTCTTATAAGATAACAATTGATTTTGGCCCAGAAATAGGAATAAGAAAGTCAAGTGCGCAGCTCACTGCTTTGTATTCAAAAGAAGATTTAATCGGAAAACAAATTCTTGGGGTAGTAAACTTTCCAAAAAAGCAAATAGCTAATTTTATGTCAGAATGTTTAACAACCGGTGTTTATCTAAGCGAAAAAGAAGTTGTTTTTATTTCTCCAGAAAGAAAAGTTCCTAATGGGTTAAAGTTATTGTAACTTTTTTAAAATCAAAAACTTATTAATCTAGTAATACTTTAGTTTGTTATGTCAATACTAATTCAATTGTTTTACAATGGTTTGATTGCAGGAGCAATCTATGCGCTAGTTGCAGCGGGATTTTCTCTAATCTATTCTACAAACAAATTTGTGCACTTTGCACACGGTAGTGCAATAGCATTTTCAGCATATATTACGTATTGGTTGTTTTCAGTCATCGGACTAGACTTTACATTAGCCGTAATACTAACGATTTGTTTTAGTGCTATGTTTGGGATGGTCATGCATTATTTAGTGTACTTGCCTCTGCGAAGAAGACATGCTTCGCCTTTAATACTTTTAACTGCAGGAGTTGCTTTATTGATTTTGTTTGAATCGCTAATTCTTTTGCTTTTTGGAGCAGATGTAAAAACAATTGGTTTAATAAAAGTAGAAAAAGGACTTGAAATATTTGGAGCAATTATTACTCCATTACAAATAGTAATTGTAATAACGTCTTTTGCATTATTAATTGCGCTTTGGTTTTTAATGAAGAAAACAAAAATTGGAAAAGCTATGCGCGCAGTAGCAGATAACAAAGAAGTTGCAGAGATTTGTGGTATTAGTTCGAATATGATTTTTGCAGTATCATTTGCAATTGGTTCTATAATCGCAGGAATAGCAGGAATACTTGTGGCACTTGAACAAAACTTAGAACCCGTAATGGGGACGAATCTAATGATAAAAGGTTTTACCGGCGCAATAGTTGGTGGTGTTGGGAGCGTTCCCGGCGCAATTCTTGGAGCATTTATATTAGGTTTTGCAGAAAACTTCGGAATATGGTTTTTACCTAGCGGATACAAAGACGCAATAGCATTTGTAATATTATTTGCGTTCCTACTTTTTAGACCGCAAGGATTACTCGGAATAAAAAAACAAGGAGAAAAACAATAGGTGATTAGATGTTCGAAGCGTATTTAATTCACTTAGCAATTCTAATCGGAATTTATTTGATAATCGCAATTGCTTTACAATTATCAATTGGTTTTACGGGGCAATTCAATCTAGGGATAATTGCTTTTTTTGCTATTGGTGCTTATACTTCTGCTTTGTTAATGCTAAATGGGTTTCCATTTATTTTTGCAATAATAATGGCCGGAATCGTAGCTATGCTTGGCGGCTTTCTCTTAGCAGTTCCGACTAACAAACTCAAAGGAGATTATTTAGCACTTGCAACCCTAGGATTTAGTTTTGTTGTTTATGCTGTGTTACTTAATTGGGTTGAATTAACTCGTGGTCCTTTAGGATTACCAGGAATACCAAAACCTGAGATATTTGGTTTTATTTTCAAAGACAATTTGTTATTTTTGATTCTTACTCTTGTAATTGCAGCAATTTCTTATTTAGTTGTAAAAAGAATAACTGATTCAGAGTTTGGGAAGGTTCTTGAAGCAGTTCGTGACGATGAGTTAATGGCAAAGACTCTTGGAAAAAACACTGAACGAATGAAAATGTATTCTCTTGGAATAACTGCTTTCTTTGCAGGAATTGCAGGTTCTCTTTATGCTAGTTATATCACTTTTATTGATCCATCTTCATTTACTTTCTTACAAATAATCCCGTTACTTTTAATTGTAGTAATTGGTGGTCTAGCTTCTTTACGAGGAACAGCTATCGCAACAATAATAATTATGTTATTGCCAGAACCACTTCGTTTCATTGGTTTTCCTTCAAGTATGATCGGTCCAATGAGACAAATCATTTACGCAATCATCCTATTGATAATCTTGATTTATTTACCAAAAGGTTTAATGGGAAAAATAAAGTTGAAATAGGTAAACTAATTCAAACTTTCTTTGCTTTTTTCCACATTACTTCGAAATAACTTCGGTGAGAATCAGCAATCATTTTATTGGTAATTCGTATTACTGTTGGAAATGGTTCCCAAATTATCAATGCGATTTTGTTGCCATAAATATAAGTTGCTGTTGGAGATAAATAATTTAGTGTACGAAGTTCTAATCCGGGCCGAGGTAAAACTGCGCTAATATCTTTTAAGATAATTCTTGTTTTTATTTTATTTTGGATTATTATATTTCGATACTTTTGATAGAATATTGGGAAGTTTTGTGAAAATTGTGGACCGTAGCCATAACCTAGAAAATCTTTTTTTTCATCAAGCATATCAATTAATACTGATTTTACCCCGCGTTTTCCAGTGAAGGTTTCAACAATAACTTGATTTGAATCTTCTACTTGATTTACTTTTAATTCATTAACTAATTCTTCTGCTCGCTCTTTTTTCTCATTAAAATAACTTATTAAATTATTTGGGTTTGCTGGAGAAAAAACCTTTTTTCCATTAATTAAACTCTCGCTAACCAATCCTTTATCTTTTAATTTTTCAATGGTATCGTAAATGTGTGTTCTATGTCGCCCAGTTTTTTGGGATAATTCTGACGCAGAAGCTCTTCCAAGTTTTATTAATGTAGTGTATAGTTCAGCTTCGCCTTCGGGAAAACCGAGTTGCATAAGTTCTGTTTGTGGCATTATTAGATTACATTCAAACAATATATAAATACTCTGTCCTAAACGGGACAACAAGAGTATTTCTTTGGTTAAAACCAAGAGTAATTATGGACAAAAAAATATTGAGTGTAGTCATAATATTGGTTATCTTGCTTGGAGTGTATAGTTATGTGACATTTGATTTTGCACCTGCTTCAACAGACGCATTAAAAGTGGGCGTAATTGGGGTATTATCGGGTCCGGCAGCAACCTCGTGGGGGATTGATACTCAAAGAGGGATTGAGTTTGCAGTTGAAGATGCGGGTGAACTTGGCATAAACATCGAAATAATTGTTGCGGATAGTGAAGCACAACCTTCAATTGGAGTTAGTGAATTTAAAAGAATAAATTCTTTGAGTTCGCCAGACCTATTTATTGTAGAATCTAGTGCTGTTGCTAGTGCAATAAAGCCGCTTGTTAATGATGTAAACAAGCCAATTTTCTTTACGGCAGTTGCCGTTGATGATATTACTAAGGGTAGTCCATTATTGTTTAGAAATTTTTATTTGTGTTCTGTTGAATCTCCGTTATTAGCAAAAAGCGCAATAAATAAATTAGATTTGAAAAAAACAGTTGTTCTTTTCCAAAAAGAGCCTTTTGGCGAAAGTTGTTCAAAGTTTTTTATTGATGAATTTGAAAAGATGGGTGGTGAAGTTGTTCTGATCGATGATTTTTTAATTGGAGCAACTGATTTCAAAACAATTCTCTTAAAAACAAAGAACGTGGATTTTGATTCAATCTATATTTCTAGTTATGAATTGTCTTTAGCTGCGTTATTTGAAACTATGAAAGAACTAAATATTAACAAAAAGGTTTTTTCAACAACACTAGCATATTCTCCAACGATAAGAAAAAATGTTTCAGAAAATACAGAGCCATTCCAAGTCTTTTTTAGTGGAACAGAATTTTATTTGGAATCAGAAAAAGCAATTTCTTTTGGAAAAAGATTTAAAGCAAAATATGGGACGGAACCATCTCACGTTGCGGCATATAGCTATGATTCTATGATGATGATTGCTTTAGCAAAACAGATAGCTGATGAAAAAAGTATTTCATTAGAACAAGCTCTGCTTGAAGTTGAGTTTGAAGGAATTAATGGTTTGATAAAACTTGATGTGGATCGCGAGGTTCAAAATCCAGTTTATTTATTAGCAATAAATAAAGAAGGAAAAGCTGTTGAAGTTAACTAAGGCTTTGCGATTTTCCAAAGTTGTTCAAAAAATTGTTTGAATGAGGTCACAGTATTTTTATCTTGAATCAAAGTGAATGTCGAAGGTTCGGTGTAATTTAGAATCATTACTTTATCGCCGCCAAAAATATTTACTGCCACAGGAGTAATTCCTTCTAATACTTTTGTTTTTGTTAGTGGCATCTTTTTGAAGAGTTCATAATAATCGCCATATTCTGAAAAAACCATTTTAACTTTAATTCCTTTTTTTATCCTTGTCGTAGACCACTTGGTCCAAAAATCACTAAATTTTTTATCTTTAAATTTGGTTAGCCCCATTGATTGAATCTCAGAATCTTTTGGAAGATTTTCAATAATATCGTAGACAACACTTTTCAAACCTTTCAAACCAGTAAATGTCATAGCTTTTACTTCTTTTGTTCCCGTATTTTGCATTTTTTTTAAGGAACTAAGATTTGATTTTATTATTTTTTCTTCATTTGTTATTTCTTTTTTCTTACGTGTAACAAATTCTAAGAGTTCGGTTGGGGGTGCCGCAGAAAAGTGTCGGATATTATTAATTATTGATTCGCTAACAAGACCTTTATTTTCTAAACTTTCAAGAATAACATATATTTTTCCCGAATTAAGCTTTGCTTGTTTAAGAAGTTCTGTGGCGCGTAACATTCCAAACTTTAACAAAGTTAAGTAAACAATACTCTCATTTTTTGTTAAACCAACTTTTTCTAATATTTCGGCGTCCATAGGATAATTACAACAAAAAAGCTTATATTTCACTCCACGGGGTGGGGGATTGAGTATATCAATCAAATTAGTGGAAATACTTGTGGTTGGGCGATAATTTGAAAAAAATAATTATTATTGTAGTCGTGTTAGTTTTAGTATTTGCAAGTATTGGTCTAATTTCAAATAACTCTAATTTGTTTTCATTAGGTAAAAATAATAAAGTAAAAATTGGGTATATTGGGCCTTTAACTGGGCCGGTTGCAAACATAGGAATTTCTGTAAAAAATTCAATTGATCTTGCAAATTATCAAAACAATAATATATTTGAAATAATTTATGAAGATGGTAAATGTAATCCTGTAGATGCAGTAAATGCTGCAAAAAAATTAATTGAAATTGATAATATTGATATCATTATTTCTGGTGCGTGTAGTAGTTCGATACTTGCAATTGCTCCTTTAACCGAAGAAAATAAAATAATTCATATCACGCCGGTTGCTGGAAGTCCTTTAGTAGCAAAGTCTGGAGAATATGTTTATCGTGTTTCAACTTCTTCGGATGTGTTAGCTGCAAATACTGCAAAAGTAGTTTATGAAAAAGGCGCAAGAAAAGTGGGAGTTATATTTGAGTTAAATGATTATCCCGTTGGTTGGAAACAAGTTTTTAAAAGAGAATTTGAGAAACTTGGCGGGAAAGTTATTATTGAAGAAGGATTTACTTTTGGAAGTAATGATACAAAAATACAATTAATAAAACTAAATGCGCAGGATATTGATTCGATTGTGATGAGTACTGTGTCTGCAACTTCTGCAATAAAATTAGCAAAAGAATCAAAAGAACTGGGAATTGAAAAAAGATTAATTGGTGCTGAAACATTTACTCTAACCCAAACTATTCGAAATGCCAAAAGTAATTTGGATGGATTTTTTGCAGCAGACTATTCTTATCCAAAAAAATCAAAACAATTTCAACAATTCGTTTTAGATTATAACGTGTATACTAGAAATGAATTACTAGAAGAATTATTTGGAGCAATTGCATATGATATGTATGACTTACTTTTAGAAGGCGTAAATGTTTGTGGAAAAGACTCGTTGTGCATAAAAAGCTATTTTGATAATGCTGGAAAAAGAAGCGGTGTTGCTGGAGAATATTATTTTGATGAAGACGGGAGCGCGATTAGAGAAGTTGTTCTTAGAAAATTTGAAAACGGAAAATTTATTTTAGTTAATTAACTCTTACTTATAAAACGGTTTTGCTTTGTCATAAAGTTCGAAAAAGAATTTGTTATATTGGTCTGCTAAGTTAGTGCTCTTGATTCGAATGGCAGTTGGATTGTATAACCAATTAATTGTAACAACATTATTTGAAGCAACAATGATTCCTTGCGGAAAATGAAAATCAGTTACTCTTGGGTTTACAAGAGAAAAAGTCTTTTTAGGATATTTTTCTCTTAATAAGTTTTCATAAGTTTTATTTACTAAAACATGTGATTTAAGTTTTTTTTCGGTTCTCCGTGCAGCTAAATTAGCATAAAACATTACAAGCGAATCGTCTTTATGTTCATCTCCGTGAGAAAAACTCAAATACTTGTCCCCGCTCTTAGCTTCAGTTACTAATCTTCTAAGTAACTTCATTATTGCGTGTTTGCCCTCATATAATTCAACGAATTGTTTGTCTTCTGAAAATCTTTGTTTTTCTTTTAACAAAGGTAAGATTTCTTCAAAATTCTTTTTCTTTTCTTCAAAAGAATTTAGAATTGCTTCGGGTTCTGCCGCAGCAAAATGCTTTTGATTCTTTTTAATAACGTAATTAGCTAAACTCTTAGCAATTAATCTATCAAGCACCTCATATATTTTTGAAGAAGGGATTTCACTCTTTTTTACAATGTCTCCAATCGTGCTAGGGCCTAGTTCTAGTAAAGATAAATAGCATTTTGCTTCTCTTTTTGTTAAACCAAGATCTTCTAACGCTTTTGATTCCATAACTATTTTTTGCCATCAAGAATATATAAATATTTGCTTTAGCCACTCCCTTAGGGGGTAGGTGTAGAATAACTCTTTTTCATGCGGCAATTAATACGACCATAAGGGAAGGGTGATAATTTGAACAAAAAATTAAGTATTAGCATAGTGGTAACAGTCGTAATTGTGGCAATGTTAGCATTAGGCTTAAGCATTAATAGTAATTTTGCTTTAAATGAAGAAAAAACAATTAAAATCGGGGGAATTTTTTCATTAACAGGTGATTGGGCATACGGGGCAATTCCGGAAGCAAGATTTGCACAAATTGCAATAGACGAAATTAATGTTAGCGGAGGAATTAATGGTAAACCAATAGAATTTATTTTAGAAGATGCAAGAACTAATCCTGTAGATGCTATTAGTGCAGCAAATAAATTAATTAATATTGATAATGTAAAATTTATTCTTGGGCCCGATACTGCTCCAAATTCCGCAGCAGTAATCCCAATAACAAATTCAAATAAAGTTTTTACAATGTCTGCAACAACAACGGCTAAAGACGTTCTAAATGATTATGAATATGCTTTTCGTGTTTCTCCCGATTCGCGAGATGGTGGGGGATTAATTGGAGAACTAGCCGCAAAAAAATATAATCTGAAAAGAATGGCAATGATTTTTGAAAATTCTAATTTTGATTTGTCATGGGCTGAAGATACGCGAGATAGTTTTGAAGAAAACGGTGGTGAAGTTTTGTTATTTGAAAAATATAATACGGGGAGTGTGAATCTTAAAACAGTTCTATTGAAAGCCAGTACACTTAATTTGGATGTAATATATGTTTCGGGGAGAGCTCCGATGGCGGTAGGAAATATTCTAAAACAAATTAAAGAACAAGGTTTGTTTGAAGACACAATGTTAATTGGACACGCAATAATAATGAATCAAAATGTTATTGAGGCATCTGGAAGTTATTTTCCAGAAAACAATTTTTCCGTAGAAGTATATGCCGAAAACGCTGAATTGCTAGAAAAGTATGTTTCTCGTTACAAAGAAGAACCAAGTTTTATTTTCTTTTTCAATGCTTCAATGTATGACGCAGTTTATATGTTAAAAGAAGCGATAGAAGCATGTGATGAAGAAGTAACTTGTGTAAAAGAGTACTTTCACAATGAAATAAATGCTTGGGGCGGGGAAGTTGCAGATTGGAGCTTTAATGAATTTGGGGATCCATTAATTCCAACCGCATTCTACAAAGAAATAAGTATTGTGAATGGCGAAAAAATTAGAAGCGATATTTCATTGAATTAGTTCAGAGTTAAAATTATTAACTCTGAATTCCTTTTTCTTTTTATGTTAAAAATAAGCAAAGCAAAGAAGTACTTTGGAGGCGTCCATGCGGTTGACGGGGTTAGCTTTGAGCTAAAACCAAAGAAAATAACTGCATTAATTGGACCTAATGGTAGTGGAAAAAGCACTTTGTTCAATTTGATTTCAGGAGTGTATCCTATTGATGATGGAAATATTTATTTTAAAAGAGAAAAAATAAATGGTAAAAAAGTACATGAAATCTCAAACTTAGGCATTAGCAGAATATTTCAAAAGTCTCGCATGTTTGACAATCTAACTGTGAGAGAAAATTTGTTATTAGCACTTGATAATGAAAATCAAAAATTTTGGAAAAACTTGTTTGGAAACAGAGTTACAAAAGAAATGGAAGAAAAAGTAAGAGATGCGTTGGAACTAGTTGGAATTGAAAAGAAAATAAATGCTAGGGGTGGTGATTTAAGCTTTGGACAAAAAAGACTTGTTGAAATCGCAAGAGCCCTTGTTAAACCACATGATTTATTAATGCTTGACGAACCCGTTGCGGGGGTCACTCCGCCATTACGAAAAGTAATCGCTTCTTTATTATTAAAACTAAAAAAGAAGGGAGAAACAGTTCTCTTAATAGAACACGACATGACTTTTACTTTAGGAATAGCTGATCGAGTGATTGTTCTTGATAACGGAAAAGTAATCGCTGATGACACTCCAAAAAAGATTAAGAAAAATAAGAAAGTTTTAGAAGCTTATTTAGGTGAATGAATCGGTTTTGCTAAATGAAAAGAATAAATATATCTTTCCCCTTTATTTTATTATGTTTTCAATAAAAAATATTCGAATTTCAAGTTATATTTTGATATTTTCTTTAGTATGTATGTTGCTAATTTCTGGTTGTGTACAATCTCAAAATGATATAGTTGAAGTAGGTGTTGTAACGTCATTATCAGGTAATGGGGCTACACTGGGCAAACCATTTACTGAAGGCATGGTATTGGCTACTGAAGAAATTAATGCTGCTGGCGGAATAAACGGAAAACAATTAGTATTGCATATTGAAGATGGAAAAATGGAAGGGCAAGCTACAAATAGTGCAACTAAATTCATAATTGATCTTTATCATCCAAAAGCGATGGTAACTTTATATCATGTTGAAGCTGAAGCAATGAGTCCACTTACTAATCTGGAAGAGATTCCTTTGTTGCATATGTCCTTTGCTAGAAGTATTGCCGAAAAAGATCCTTTTGCGTTTAAAATAAATTTTGATGCGCTGGATGGTTGTAAACAACTGGTACAATATTCTAAGGATAATAAAAAGTATAAAAAACTTGGAGCGTTAATGTCGCGAGTAGCGTATAATGAGTATTGTTTGCAAGGGGCACAAGAAATTGAAGAAGATATTTCAGAGTATTGGTATGAATTTGGAAATACCGATTTTAGAACATTGTTATTAAAGGCTAAAGAAGACGGAGTTGATGCGTTGCTAACTGTCGGGATTGATTTTGAATATATTGAAATGTTTAAACAAATGGCAGAACTCGATTACAATATAAATCTGTTTTGTGCGACAGCTTCTGAATGTATTAATCCGGGGTTAGAGCAACAGGACTATCCTTCTTTTGATGGTACGGTTAGTGTGGATTTTGTGCATCCGAGGAATATGGAAGAATCAGATTTTGCCGATAAATATTATTCTAGATATCCTGATTCTCGCGGCGCAGTCATAACTCAAGCCGGTGCAGGATATGATACAATTATGATTTTGCAAAGTGTATTTGAAAAATGTGATTCTGAAGACAAAGAGTGTATTCAGTCAGCTCTTGAATCATATAAAAATCAAGACGGAGATTCGGTAATAGGAACAATTGGTTTTGAAGACCGCGTATTAAAATTAGATTATCAGATATATGAATTTAATAAAAATGGTTGGGAACAAAAATAAGTTTTCAAAATTCTTATTAACTACCTTATCATTCTATTCTTATGCTTTTGATAAAAAATCTTAAAGCAGGTTATAATGGTAGCGAAATTCTCCATGGACTTGACTTTGAAGCGAAGAACGGAGAAATTGTTGCGATCATCGGACCAAATGGTTCAGGTAAGAGTACTCTTCTTAAGAGCATCTTTAATCTTTGTGAAGTTAATGGAAATATTGATTTCAAAGGAAAAAATCTTGTTAATCTACCTACACATAGCTTGATTTCAGAGGGAATTAGCTATGTTCCACAAGGAAGACAAGTGTTTGGAGACTTAACAGTAAAAGAAAATTTGGAAATGGGCGCATTTATTTTCAAGAACAAAGAACTAGTAAAAAGGAATTTAGAAGATGTTTATGAAAAATTTCCTATACTTAAAGAGAAGGAAAAGGACTATGCTTTCACACTTAGTGGAGGACAACAACAATTGCTTGCAATTGCAAGAGCGCTAATACAAGACCCGGAACTTTTACTTCTTGATGAACCATCTTTGGGTTTAAGCCCAAAAGCAATGAAAGAGGTTTTTGAAAAAGTATGCGAAATCAACAAGGAAGGAATTACTGTTATTATCGTTGAACAAAATGCTCGCCAAGCAGTGAAAATTGCTAACCACACATTTGTTTTAGAAGAAGGAAGGATTGCTCTTAAAGGTGGAAAAAACATTCTCAAAAATAAAAAAATTAGGAATGTTTATTTTGGCGGAGAGTAAAAACACACTAAAACTAGGACACCTTTTCTCAAAAAAAAAGATTTGAAAAGAAATTACTTTTTCTTTTCGTCTTTAGAATCTTCTTTTTTATCGTCGCCAGTTTCTTCTTTTCCAGCTTCGGCTTTAGCATCTTTCTTTTCGCCTGCTTTTCCTTCTGCGGCCTTGTCTTCTTCAGCTTTCTTTTGTTCTGCAGTTGGTTCAGCTTTAACGTCGCGAATCTTTTTAGTCGGTTTTGTTCCGATACTTTCTACATCTTCGTGGAATAAAACATAAACGTCAGAAGAAAATCTTGATTTTGCTCTCATTAAACCTTCGCGAACATTAGTTTCTTGTCCTTTCATACAAAGAACACTGTAAACAACTTGATTTGCACGTAGTCTTGAAGCTCGTCCAATAGGTTTTCCAAATGACATACTCATTCCTTGGGAAACACGATCTGCTCCAGCTCCTTGAGCAGCTTTGTTTTCTCTTAAAATATTACTAGGGTATACACGAACTTTCAT